>Ga0256839_1002152_pt1 | contig 22508 bp, 19 predicted proteins | sample 354166metaG_FD_185968 | JGI IMG/M metagenome (GOLD analysis project Ga0256839, IMG submission 185968) | Hydrothermal vent microbial communities from Mid Atlantic Ridge, Atlantic Ocean - 354-166 | ecosystem: Environmental > Aquatic > Marine > Hydrothermal vents | place: Atlantic Ocean: Mid... | reverse complement strand
ATGCGCAAACTCAAAAATGAAGAACTCAACCGTTTATCTCCAGAGCAGTTCAAAAACCAACCCAAAGCTCCCATCATTTTAATATTAGATAATATTAGGAGCATGAATAATGTGGGGTCTGCTTTTAGAACTTCGGATGCTTTTTTAATAAAAGCCATTTATTTAACAGGCATAACGGCAAAACCACCCCATAGAGACATTAATAAAACAGCACTTGGGGCTACAGATACTGTTGAGTGGCACTATTTTAGCACCACTCAAGAAGCAGTTGATGACGCCAAAGCAAAAGGATTTATAATTGCTGCTGTTGAACAAGCTGATAACAGCATCTATTTAAACAAGTTTGAGCCTAAGCCCGAGGCTAAGTATGCATTTGTTTTTGGTAACGAAGCTTTTGGGGTAGAGGAAGAAATAGTTAAAAATGCAGATATCTGTTTAGAAATACCTCAATATGGAACCAAACACTCGTTAAACATATCGGTAAGTATTGGGGTGGTGCTGTGGGACTATAAATCTAAAATTAGTTAAAAAAAGCATAGAAAAAGGAGGGAACTCTCACGGCTCTGTTTTCTTAGAGACACTACTCACCTAAAAACTACAAAGCAATTGTATAAGCCTCTCATAGCCCTTTTAATAAAAGTTCAATTCCCCTTTTTTATATCCATTTCTAGCTAAATTTGCTTGTATATTTTTTAAACAGTTAAACTTTCCAAAAAATGAATTTCAGAATAGAAAAAGACACTATGGGCGAAGTAAAAGTGCCCGCAGATAAATATTGGGGAGCACAAACAGAGCGCTCACGCAATAATTTTAAAATTGGTGGTGTTAACCACCACATGCCAATTGAACTAATACGTGGATTTGCCTATTTAAAAAAAGCAGCAGCTTATACAAATTGTGAATTAGGCGTATTAGCCGAAGAAAAAAGAAATGCCATAGGGCAGGTTTGTGATGAAATTTTGGAAGGCAAGCTTGATGACCAATTTCCATTGGTCATTTGGCAAACAGGGTCTGGGACACAATCTAATATGAATGTAAACGAAGTGGTTGCTAACCGCGCCCATGTTATTAACGGAGGCAAGTTAGGAGACGAAACTACTTTTATCCACCCCAATGACGATGTTAACAAATCGCAGTCTTCTAACGATACTTTTCCAACAGGAATGCATATTGCTATTTATAAGATGGTAACAGAAACCACTATTCCAGGAGTAGAAACGCTTAGAGATACCCTAGCTATGCTTTCTAAAAAATATATGGATGTAGTTAAAATTGGCCGAACACATTTAATGGATGCCACCCCATTAACACTCGGGCAGGAATTTTCAGGCTATGTTTCACAATTAAACCATGGAGTAAAGGCCCTTAAAAACACCTTGCCACATATGGCTGAGTTGGCTCTAGGAGGCACTGCTGTAGGTACTGGCATAAATACGCCTAAAGGGTATGCGCAAAACGTAGCTTCAAAAATTGCTAAGTTTACAGGTCTGCCTTTTATTTCGGCAGAAAATAAGTTTGAGGCCTTGGCTGCCCACGATGCGTTGGTAGAAACCCATGGGGCGTTAAAACAATTAGCAGTAAGCCTGATGAAAATTGCCAACGATATTAGAATGCTAGCCTCTGGGCCAAGAAGCGGCATTGGTGAAATACTAATTCCTGCCAACGAACCGGGCTCATCCATTATGCCGGGCAAGGTAAACCCTACCCAAGCCGAAGCATTAACTATGGTATGTGCGCAAGTAATTGGCAATGATGTGGCTGTAGCTGTTGGAGGTATGACTGGCCATTATGAACTTAATGTATTTAAACCCGTAATGGCCTATAATGTATTAACCTCTGCTCGATTAATTGGAGATGCATGCCAATCATTTAATACAAATTGTGCCGTAGGTATAGAACCCAATATTGAAGTATTAGAAAAGAATTTAAATAATTCGCTTATGTTAGTTACAGCATTAAATACGCATATTGGGTACGAAAAAGCGGCAAAAATTGCCAAAACAGCCTATCAAAATGGCACTACTTTAAAAGAAGAAGCTTTGAATTTAGGTTACTTAACTGCCGATGAATTTAATGAATGGGTAGATCCAAGTAAAATGATTGGCTCTATGGATTAAAGAGTAGTGCAACTAAAACTTGGCTGTTTAATTAAATTTTACAATATTTACTGCATTATACATAAATTGAATTAATCGAAAATGAAAAAACTTGTATTGGTATCGTTGTTATTAGTGTTTGGCTTCACTTCAATTGCTCAACTTTCGAAGCAAGAGAAGAAGGAGTGGAAATCTAAATACAAAGCTTACAAAAAAGATCTTGAAGGATTTAAAATTCTTGTGGAAGAAAATGGGGCATTAAAAGGACAGCTCAGTAATGCAAAAAATCAGCTTAATGAAACGAAAGCGAAGTTAAGCGATAAAGATGCTCGAATTTCTGATTTGCAAGATGAAAATGCACGAATGAAAAGTCAGGTAGCTGCAGCTAATGCTGCTGCACAAGAAGCTAAAAACGCATTAAGTAGCAAGCCTACTGGTGCAGAACCTTCCCCCATGTCGATGGATGGGGTTGTATTTAAAGTACAAGTAGGTGCTTTTGCCAAAAAAGATATGGCAAGTTTTTTTGATAACAACCCTATGTTTAGTGGTGAGAACGAAGAAGGGCTGCAAAAAATCACTCTTGGGTTCTTTAGAGACTACTGGGAAGCGGATACTTTTAAGAAACATTTAAGAGAAATGGGCGTGAAAGATGCGTGGGTTGTTCCTTACAAAGACGGACAGCGAGTTGCCATTAAAGACGTTTTGGAAGGCGTTATCTAACATAAATATTTTATACTAAAAAAAGCCGATTATCTTTTAAATAAGACAATCGGCTTTTTAATTTTCTATAAAATCACGAACTAATAACGGGCTCAATATCTAACACCTTCAGAGCTTTCAAAACCATATCCCAGTCAGAAGGCATCAGCCGTTCAAGTTTAAGCCCCTCCTGTTTTTCCCACTCATCAAGCATAAAAATCATATTAGCTACAAAATTTTCTTCGTCTAATACTTGATAAAACGCTAGGTATTTTTTAGCAATATCTTTATACCCTATTCTTTCTCGAAGCCCACTACTTTCGTTTCTAATAATCATATTACAAAGATATTGAGGGGTATTACTATTAATTATAAGTAAAAAACCTAATTTACATATTAGTTAAAATACCTAGACAATCTACTTTTTACTCCTTTCTATAAAAGTTAGGATTAATCGGATTCAGATTAATATATTTGTTACGTAAAATAAGTTAACACTTATTTTACGCCTTTTGTAAGCTAGCAATATCAAATGAAAATAATAATAGCAGGTGCAGGTGACGTTGGGTATCATCTTGCTAAATTACTAGTACTTGAAGATCACGAGATTGCCATAATTGATCTAAACGAAGCAAAACTTGCCCATCTTTCAAAACATCTTGATGTGGTTACGGTTCGAGGAAGTGCTACCTCTTTTAGTGTGCTCGAAGAAGCCAACATAGCAAACTCAGACCTGTTTATAGCCGTTACAGAGTCTGAAGAAGCCAATATCTCCACTTGCATTATTGCAAAACATCTTGGCGTTAAAAAAACCATTGCACGAATTCAAAACACAGAATTTCTTGTAAGGAAAGATAAACTAGACCTATATGATTTAGGTATTGATGAAATAATATCCCCCGAATCTCTCGCAGGTCGTGAAATTAAAAGATTACTCAGAGAAATAGCACTCACAGATTCGTTTGATTTTGACGGTGGAAAGCTTTCGCTTATTGGGCTGCCTATTAACAAAAAAAGCCCATTGTGTGGAAAATCACTCTTAGAAGCTTCTAAATTAGACCCAACAAACAGTTTTATTACTGTGGCATTGCTCCGCAATAACGAAACTATTATTCCACATGGCCATGATAGGTTTGAAGCGAATGACCACGCCTATTTTATTGCTTTACCAAGCGCTATAGATAAAGTAATAATGCTTTCTACACGTGAAAAAAAGCAAGGCTTAAAACGGGTTATGGTGCTTGGTGGTAGTAAAGTTGGCATTAATGCCTCTAAGCAATTAAGTAAAAAATATAATGTTAAATTAATTGAGCTTGATAAGCAAAAGTGCTTTGAACTAGCAGATATGCTACCGAATGTAATGGTAATTCATGGAGACGCTCGTGATGTAGATTTGCTTCAAGAAGAAGGCATTGATGAAACCGATGCTTTTATTGCAGTTACAGGCAATTCAGAAACCAATATTATTTCAAGTTTAGTGGCCAAAGACCACAAGGTAAAAAAGACGATTGCCCTCGTTGAAAACGTTGATTATATACACCTCTCGCAAAATATAGGGGTTGACACTATGATTAATAAAAAACTGATTGCGGCAAATTTTATTTTTCGTTATATCAGAAAAGGAGACATCATCAACCTTACCTCTATTCATGGGGTTGATGCAGAAGTACTTGAGTTTGTAATAAAAGTAGAATCTAAAATTACAAGAGATACCTTAAGGTCGTTGGACATACCCAATTCTGTAATTGTGGCAGGAGTTATTAGAAAGGGGGAGGCAATCATCCCTAAGGGCGATTTTCAATTTAGACCAAAAGATAGAGCCGTGGTACTCTGTAAACCAGAGTCTATCCAACAAGTAGAAGAGTACTTCTCATGAGTCGTTTTAATGTTAAACTAATTGGATCCATCCTTGGCTTATTACTCGTTATAAGCGGTGTTGGAATGCTTATGGCAATCCCTTTTAGCATTTATTATAAAGAGGATTTGTTTCCAATTACCTCTTCTGCAGCAATTACACTTTTTACGGGGCTTCCTTTATGGTTACTCCTCAACAAGTCTGCTCCACGAGAGCTTAAAAAAAGAGATGGATACCTTGTGGTTACGCTAGGGTGGGTTGTGATGTCACTATTTGGCACACTGCCCTACTTAATAAGTGGGTCTATCCCCAATTTTACGGATGCTTTCTTTGAAACGATGTCAGGGTTTACCACTACTGGTGCTTCTATTTTAAACAATATTGAAGCAATGCCCAAAGGTATTTTATTATGGCGTAGTTTATCGCAATGGATTGGGGGCATGGGAATTATTGTATTAGCTGTAGCTATCTTGCCCATTTTAGGGATAGGAGGCATGCAATTATTTGTAGCTGAGGCTCCTGGCATATCTGCAGAAAAATTAAAACCAAGAATAAAAGATACTGCCAAAAGACTATGGCTTATTTATGTAGGGCTAACTTTTTTAGAAACTGTGCTTCTAATGTTTGGCGATATGCCATTTTTTGATGCGCTCAACCATAGTTTAACCACCATGGCCACAGGTGGGTTTTCTACAAAAAACAATAGTATCGCCTTCTATAGCTCCCCCTATATTCATTATGTTATCACGGCATTTATGTTTTTGGCCGGCACCAGCTTTACACTCACATACTTTATTCTTAAACGAAAACTAAAAAAAGTACTTGGTAACGAAGAGTTTATTGTTTACTTGGTTTTTATCATTTTAGCAACGCTAATGCTTACGGGAGTTGTACACTCTTTAACAGATTATTCGTTCGAAAAAAACTTTAGAGATACGCTTTTCTCTGTGGTTTCAATTATTACTACCACAGGCTTTGTTGTTGAAGATTATACGGCTTGGTCTCCATTAATTACAATGGCCTTTTTTGCACTACTTTTTATAGGAGGAATGGCAGGAAGCACCGCAGGAGGAATAAAAGTGGTACGGCATATTGTTCTTTTTAAGAATAGTTTTTTAGAAATGAAACGCCAATTACATCCTAATGCTATTATCCCAGTACGACTCAATAACCGAGCAATTCAAGGAGAATTAACCTATCATGTATTGGCCTTTATGATGATTTATTTTTTAATATTTTCAATCGGTAGCATCATTATGGCATGGGTAGGCCTTGATTTTCCTACAGCCCTTAGTGCAGTAGCAACAAGTTTAGGCAATGTTGGCCCAGGAATTGGCAACGTTAGCCCGGTGGATAACTTTAGTGCCATCCCAACGGTAGGCAAATGGGTGCTTGCGTTTTTAATGCTTTTAGGCAGATTAGAGTTATTTACTGTCTTAATCCTCTTTACCCCTTTCTTTTGGAAAAGAGAGTAATACCTAGCCTTTTTTATGTATAAGAGACACTAGATAGCTTCTGATATTCTTTCGATAGCAAATTCAATTTCTTCAAAGGTTGTAAACTTACTAAAACTGATGCGTAAGTTGTTATACTCACTTTTTTCTTTGCTTAGGGCATCTATTACATGAGAGGCTTCATTCGAGCCACTAGAGCATGCACTCCCTTCGGAAACATAAACCCCCTGCATATCCAAATTAAATAATAAGGTCTCATTTTTTTGTTCTGGCAAACAAATACTAATAATGTTAGGCAGGCTTTCTTCTAAGTGATTAGAACGACCATTAAAAGTAGCGGAAGGTATTTTTTTATGTAATATGGATACAAATTTATTTTTAAGCCTGATAAACTTTGCTGTTTGGTCTGATAAGTTATGCTGAGCTAATTCAAATGCTTTTGCTAAGCCTATTATTCCAATAATATTTTCAGTGCCTCCGCGTACACCTCTTTCTTGTGCACCGCCATGCACATAAGTAGTTAATTTGGCATGCTTAGCATTGGTATAAATAAAGCCGACCCCTTTAGGCCCATGGATTTTATGCCCAGATCCCGTAGCGAAATCAAGAGGAAGTTCGCTTAAGCTTAAAGGTAAATGCCCAAATGACTGCACCATATCCGAATGAAATAATGCATTATATGCTCTGCACAAAAAACCCACTTTTTTGAGGGGTAAGAGATTACCAATTTCATTATTAGCATGCATTAATGAAACCAACGTCTTTTTTTCTTCTTTTAACAAACTTTCTAGCTGGATTAAATCAATATCGCCCAACTCGTTCACATCTAAAAAAAGTATTTCAGTCTTACAGTATTTTTGAATCCATGCTAAGGTATCTAAAATGGAATGGTGTTCGATGGGTGATGAAATAATTCGTTCAATTTTTCCTTCTAATGCTAACGACTTTAAAATGGCGTTATTGGCTTCGGTGCCTCCAGAGGTAAATAATAGTTCTTTGTCTTTACATCCAATAATTGAAGCCACCTTTTTCCTTGCTTTTTCGAGCTCAACCTTAGCCTCCCTGCCTATGGCATGAGTAGAGGAAGGGTTACCGTAGTAATGGGTCATAAACTCCGTTATTACTGAGATTACCTCAGGGTCTAATTGAGTGGTAGCTGCATTATCTAGGTAAGCCTGCATGTGGGTTACGGTTGAATTAATTCATGAATATCAGCAATAATTTTATTGGCTAGGCTGTTAGCGGTAGTTTCAGATTCGGCTTCGGCATAAATTCTAATAATTGGTTCGGTATTCGATTTACGTAAGTGAACCCATTGCTTATCAAATTCAATTTTAACACCATCAATGGTGTTAACCGGTTGCGTTTTATACCTTTCTTTTATGCCAATTAAAATGGCATCTACATCAATATTGGGTTGAAGCTCTATCTTGTTTTTTGAAATAAAGTAAGAAGGGTAGCTAGCTCTTAATTGCGCACAACTTTTTTTAGTATGCGCTAAATGGGATAGAAATAATGCAATACCTACCAAAGCATCTCTGCCGTAATGAAGCGCAGGGTAAATCACACCACCGTTGCCTTCGCCCCCAATTATAGCGTTGGTTTTTTTCATTTGGGCAACTACATTTACTTCGCCCACGGCTGCAGCGGTATAAATGCCTTTATGCTTTTCGGTTACATCTTTAAGTGCACGGGTAGATGATAGGTTAGAAACAGTATTGCCTGGTGTATGTGTAAGTACATAGTCAGCAATGGCTACAAGGGTGTATTCTTCGCCAAACATAGAGCCATCTTCGCTTACAAACGCCAACCGGTCAACATCAGGATCCACCACTATTCCTACATCATATCTGTTTTTTTCAACTTCAGAACTAATGGCTGTTAAGTTTTCTGGCAAGGGCTCAGGGTTGTGAGGAAAGTTGCCATTTGGCTCACAATAAAGTTCGATTATTTGATTAACACCCAGTGCTTTTAACAGTTTTGGCACGGCAATGCCCCCCGAAGAATTAACGCCATCAACTACAATTTTAAAATTTTGTGTTTTAATAGCTTGTACATCAACCAAAGGTAGCTTTAACACTTCTTCAATATGAAAATCCAAATAATCATCATTGGTCTTTGCCTCTCCTAGTTTATGCACTTTGGCAAACTTTATTTCTCCAGATTCGGCTAGTGCTAAAATTTCTGCCCCATCTGCGGCAGAAACAAACTCGCCTTTGGCATTAAGTAATTTGAGGGCGTTCCACTCTACCGGATTATGGCTGGCGGTAATAATAATTCCACCACAAGCGCCTTCCTTAGGCACTGCCATCTCAACCGTTGGTGTGGTTGAGATGGCCAAATTGATTACGTTTAACCCTAGCCCCGTAAGGGTAGAGGTTATTAACTGGCTTACCATAGGGCCTGATGGCCTCGCATCTCTACCAATTATAATGGTGTTTGAGCTATGCTGCTTGCTTGCCCATGCGCCAAAAGCAGCAGCAAATTTAACAATGTCAATGGGGGTAAGGTTTTTGCCTGGCTGGCCACCAATGGTGCCCCTAATTCCAGAAATAGATTTAATTAATGTCACTTGTTGATTGCAATTTTATGCAAAGATAGTGATATTATTTAACCATCAATGCAATGAGAATATTTTGAAAGAGTTCTACCGGAAAGAAGAAATTACATTATTAACAGCATTCCCTTCTTGAGAACAATCACTGGTGCCCTCTTCGTCAGAAGTTCGGCCACAGTAGCCACATGGCGCCCCTGGTTCTTTTTGTAGGTAGGGATTTTGCGAAGCACAGGTGCCTTTAAATTTACCATCTTTTTTTAGTAGCACCCTTACCGACATAAGGGTAAAAAATAGGGCTATAAATCCGATAACAACTAATGTAGTCATAATTTGAATATCTTTGTACAAAGGTAACATAATTGCTTATTGAATTGTTCAGGGAATCTTTATTAATTGATTCCCTTCAATATTTCTTTCTTTAATATGACTAAAAACCAAGTTGCTGCTGACCCAGCGAGGCAAAAAAAACTAGATTCGTTTGATAAATTGCTAACCATAATGGATGAATTGCGAGCTTTTTGCCCTTGGGATAAGAAGCAAACGATGGATTCGTTAAGATATTTAACATTAGAAGAAGTATATGAACTCTCGGATGCCATCCTTGAAAATGATGCAGAAGAGATTAAAAAAGAGCTTGGAGACTTGTTTTTACATGTAGTGTTTTACTCAAAAATAGCTTCTGAAAAAGGCGATTTTGATGTGGCCGATGTACTAGACTCTATTGCTGAAAAGCTTATATATAGGCATCCGCATATTTATGCCGATGTAGAGGTGGAAAATGAAAAAGAAGTAAGTGAAAACTGGGAAAAGTTAAAACTCAAAGAAGGGCAAAATAAATCGGTTTTAGGCGGTGTGCCAAACTCACTACCAGCTATGGTAAAAGCGATGCGAATTCAAGAAAAAGCAAAAGGGGTTGGGTTTGATTGGGAAGCAAAAGAGCAGGTTTGGCAAAAGGTAGAAGAAGAGCTTCAAGAGTTTAAAGTGGAGTTTAACATTGAAGAAAACAAGGCTATTGACCTTAAAAAAGCAGAAGGTGAATTTGGAGATCTTATATTTTCATTAATAAACTATGCTCGTTTTGTGGGTATAAACCCAGAAGATGCCCTTGAGAAAACCAATAAAAAATTTATCAAGCGTTTTACATATTTAGAATCTGAAGCTAAAAAAGTGGGTAAGTCCTTGGCCGATATGAGTTTGGCTGAAATGGATGCTTATTGGGAAAAAGCGAAGATAAAAAAATAAGGTCTCTATGCTAGAGACCTTATTTTTAGATGGTTTATAAAGTTTGTTACTGCCACGAAGGTTGTGTAGCATTAATTAAAATTATTATTTCATTGTTTTCTTCTATCATTATTTACTTTAAATAACAGCTTAACCTAAAGTTTTAGCCCATTGATACATTGGAGGCTTCTTCGTGGATAACCAATTGACCAATGCGATGCGTTGATTGCGATCTATGATCACAAAAACCACATTCATAATATCTAATTAGTTCTCCATCAGTATCTGCCGTAGGCTTAGTTATTACATCTTCTTTAATAACTTTATAGGTTTGGTAACCACACTCAGGGCATTCGGTTGCATGCAAATGACCAGCGTATTTTTCGATTTTTGTAAATCCAGTTTCTTCATCTAGCCAAACGTCATAATCAATACTAAAAACTTCTTCCTCTGCTTGCATGCCCTCATCTAAATACACATCTTCCTCATCCTCGCTCATTAATTTCATTTTCTTGCCTGTTTTAGGAGATATTCTTGGCTTAAAACGTAATACTTTTAATCTTTTTTCGAGGCTAAAGGGGTAATAAAATTTGAGCATATTATTAATTACAACACCAATAAGAAATGCTATAGTAAAAGTAACAACCCCTCTAATAATAAACCAAAAAACACCAATTTCACTTACAAAGGAATTTGCCAAAATACTAGCACCAATTAAAAATAGGATTGTTGACGTCCATAAAGCGGTTATTTCATTTTCGCTTATATAGTCGTATTTCATTTTATAATCTTTAGTGGTAATAACTTTTAAAAAATGAAGTACAACACGTAGAATTGCAAAAGCAATAAAAAAAATGGCTGCATATCTACCCCAAGTGTTCCACGTTTCAATAAATTGTATAGGAGCTTCTTCCATCGTAATATAGGTTTTTGGTTGTTAGGTTTAAGTAGTAATTGATTAAGCTTTTATAAATAAAAACCAATAAAACACAATATAAAGAATTTTCTGATAGAAAATCAATGATTATCAAGTTGATTATTTTCGAGAAATCTATTTATGCCCTCTACGATTATTAAAGGGCTTTCATAAATTCTCATATATGCAACACTACTGAGTACGTAACAATTATATTTATTCTTTATTATATTAATTTGAATTTAACTGTTTTCTATTAGGGCGGCTTGGTTACAGTCCCCTGTCCCCTGCGCAATAGAAAGATACACAAAACTGTTACACCATTTGAGGCTTCTTTTTAACCAGTAATTGATGTACAGCAGCTATAATTCCTGCCTTGTCAAACCCACACTGGTGCTGTAATTGTTCTTGAGTGCCATGCTCAATAATTTCATCTGGTATGCCCAGTCGCTTTACTTGTGGGGTGTAATTATTTTCGGCATTAAACTCAATAATAGCACTGCCAAATCCTCCTATAATGGTGCCATCTTCTACGGTAATCACCTTTTTAAAAGTACTCATTATTTTATGAAGCAACTTAGTGTCTAAAGGTTTAACAAATCGCATATTATATACTGCGGCAGAAATACCTGATTCTGCTAATTCACTGGCAGCGTCTAAGGCAAAATTGCCTACATGCCCTACCGTTAAAATCGCAATATCGTCTCCTTTTACGAGCTGCTCGCCCGTGCCAATTTTTAGGGCTTTCATGGGTGTTTTCCATTGAGGCATAACGCCTTGCCCTCTTGGATACCTAATGGTAAACGCCTTGCCTTTTCTAGGTTTTTGAGCCGTAAACATTAAGTTTCTTAATTCCTCTTCGTTAATAGGAGCTGCAATTATCATATTAGGCACACTGCGCATATAAGCAAGGTCGTATGCACCATGGTGCGTGGGGCCATCAGCTCCTGCAAAACCAGCTCTATCTAAACAAAAGTTTACTGGGAGGTTTTGGATGGCTACATCGTGAATTACTTGATCGTAAGCACGTTGCATAAATGTGCTGTAAATATTGCAAAAAGGCACCAGCCCTTGTGTGGCCAGCCCTGCCGAAAATGTAACGGCATGCTGCTCTGCAATGCCTACATCAAATGCTCTTTCAGGTATGGCTTCCATCATAATATTAAGCGAGCAGCCCGAAGGCATGGCAGGTGTTATTCCCACAATTTTTTCGTTTGCTTTTGCTAACTCAACCAGTGTGTGGCCAAATACATCTTGATATTTTGGCGGCTGAGGTTGTTCAACTGTTTTTTTATGAATAGCTCCTGTAACTTTATCAAAAGAGCCAGTGGCATGCCATTTGGTTTGCTCTTTTTCGGCAGGCTTAAATCCTTTGCCCTTTGTGGTAATGCAATGCAATATTTTAGGTCCTTTTATGTTTTTCATATCACTTAGTACAGACACCAAGTGATCTACATCATGCCCATCAATGGGGCCAAAATAGCGTAGGTTAAGCGATTCGAATAAATTACTTTGCTTGAGCAAAAAAGATTTGATGCTATTTTCAAATTTAGAAGCTAGCTCTTGTGCATTGGGACCAAGTTTATTTAGTTTACCAAGAATCTTCCAAGCTTCATCTTTAATTTTATTATAGGTATGGCTGGTGGTAATATCTGTTAAATAATCTTTTAATGCTCCCACGTTGGGGTCAATCGACATATTATTGTCGTTTAAGATTATTAAAATATTAGCATTAGCCACACCCGCATGGTTCATGGCTTCAAAAGCCAAGCCGCCCGTCATGGCACCATCACCAATAATTGCAATATGCTGCCGATCTGTTTCATCTTTAATAGCAGAGGCTACGGCCATACCCAAGGTAGCAGAAATAGAGGTGGATGAATGCCCTACCCCAAAAGCATCATATTTGCTTTCATCTCTTTTTGGAAAACCCGAAACACCTTTATACACTCTGTTGGTATGAAATTGAGACCTCCTGCCCGTTATAATTTTATGGCCATACGCTTGATGCCCAACATCCCATACTAATTGGTCATCGGGGGTGTTAAATACATAATGCAAAGCTATTGTTAGCTCAACCACACCTAAACTGGAGGCAAAGTGCCCACCATATACTGAAACACTATCAATAATATAATCACGTAGTTCTTTAGATAATTGAGTTAGGGTAGATCTATCTAATTTTCTAAGTTCTTCGGGTGAGTTTATGTTTTCCAATAAACTACCAGGTTCAATTTTCATAGCTAATTTTTTAAAAGTAGGTAGTAGCTAAATTCAAAGCAATTTCTTTGCAACAGACAAAGGTACATTATTTTAATTTCTAGCCTTTGAGAGGTAGTGTTATAATTTGTTAATTTAATTAATACCTAGATTGAGCGATTCACTAAAGCGATAAGCCTGCTTGGAGTTAAGCCTATAGAAATCCACGGCAGTGGCGTCATTTATACACCCTGCAAGAGGTTCGAGTGCCAAGGATAAAAGATAAAAAAGGGCAAATTAGCACCCTTGATATTCCTTGGGCAGAAGCCTTTCAACGACATCGTTATTTGCTCGAAAAAAAATTATAGACACCCTAAAAGCCTCCAAGTTTCACAAAATTTTATATGTGTTAAGTTAATACTTTGTGGTTCTTTTCCCGCCAACTGGCGGGTGGTGGCTATGTTTTTTCGGCTGAATCAGAAAAGGACATAATTATGTAACTGTATTGAGTGACCCTAAAACAGGTATTAGTATTAATGTAGGAGAAGGCAGAACCAAGGAAGTTACAAAAAAAACCTTATTATCCAATCCTTTAACCCAATTTTAAAAAGAGCATTATGATTGCTCATTTTTAAAATGTTATGGTTTTGAGTTAAAATTTTTGAGATAAATAAGCCTTACGCTTGGTAAAGCAGGTTTGTTATTTGCTGAGGTGTATCAATCGATTGAAAATTTAGCTTTGCAATTTCAAATAATCGTTGATAGCTTTTTCTAGCAGAAGCTTCTGCAAATACACCAAATCTAGTATCTTGGTTGTAGATATCACTTTTGAGAACAGTTTTGTTTTTAAGTGGTTTCATAGGCCTAATCTGTGTTTGTAATAAGTAATACAACTAGCCATATCAATACCCTCCCTTAAAAAGTATTTTATTTGTAATGAATAGTATTATAGCTTTAAAAATCAACCCCCAATCAATTTTTGGTTGCAAAACTAATAATGGAAGTTGTGCTTAATTTTTTTTGAATTATTTTAGATACTTTATGAAAATAATATAAACAAATGAAAAAGACATTGATGATTATTTTTTTAATAGGCCTGCTTAGTATTACAGGAAGGGCACAAAAGATTATCCAAGATGTAATTATCAGAACAGATAGTGCTGATTTTTCATTTCAGAAGCAGGGTTTCCAAATAAGAAAAGGTAATTACCTCTACTTTACTCTCAATAAAACGAATCAAGAAGTTGAAATTACTGTAAAAACAAACCCTGCTATTAAAGTGATTGATATTCACTTATTACCAACCCCAGGGTTTGTTCAACTAGACTCTTTAATTGAAACAGAAAAAAACACGTTTGTGGTTGATATTCGTTTTACATCCATATTTGATGTTGGTTTTCCCAAACTAGTGTTTGAAATATTTACTGATACATTGACAAAAACAGAAGACATTAAACTTTACCCATTCATCTTTCCAATCTTAAAAGACCTTAATCCACAGATAGAAATTTTTAACGGGCAGGAGGTAACAGTTCCTTTGCCAATTACAAACCCAACACTCATAAAGTACACAGGTATGTGGCACTCCGAAGGCATATTAGACTATCGGCTTATCAAAACGTTGGAAGGTCCAGCTCTTTCTATTAAACCAAGCGCCCTTGGCTTACAATCGCTAACGGTGGGGGTGGAGGCCTTTAAGCCTTTTTTTAATGAGCACGGAAGTTTGTCCACCCATTTATTTAATTTTAGGATAACTGTACGGGTGGTGCGGTCTAAGTTTAATTATTTAAATTTTACAGAGTCCACCTATTTTTTTGAGCCACAAGGCGAAAGAGCAATTACTGTTTGGTTTGATTATAACCCTAATATAAAACTGAATAAAACCTATCGGATAGAAGATCAGGAAGGGCCAGGTGGGCGGCTTATAGGAGAAATTTATACAAGAGCTTATGTTGAAAACCAGAACAAAGTAATTGCATCTATGCGTACCTATGCGCTGCACCAAGTAGAGGGAGGCCTGCTTTATGTAAAAGAGGGCGATCGAAATAGGTTTTTTACTAATTTTAATATCCTGCCAAAACCATTCATCGAAAAAGTATCCATTCTAAGGCAAGGAAAAGATTGGACAGGGAGCCAAATAGTATACCCGGGCGAAGAAATAGAATTAAAAATTCAGGGTACGGGTCTTTCGAGCTCTGAAATCACTTTTGCCGATGGAAAGTATATGGCCATTGCTGATACAGTTCGAAAAAATAATCAAGTTCGATTCTTTCGTCTCAAAATTCCAGCAGATATTAAAGAACGCTCCATTCCAATTAGCTTAAACCAAAACACAACAAGCTTTGGGTTTTTGGTTAATGAATACCAACGACCCCGCAGCCTAGATTTTATTACCGTAAATTATGGCGATGGTGAACATGAACTTACAGGCGAAAAGTTTTATAAGCCGTCCTTATACAATGATGAAATAGGAGATGTGGTTATTACAGCACATACCAACCGAATTGATGATGATGATGATTTTTATGGCGTACAATACATACATGTAGAAATTAGGTTGTGGGATAAGAATAATAGGCAGATTGAAACACGCAGTGTGGAGAATATAAAAATAGTGCCGAGCCAATCTTCTATTCGGCACTTAGGGTACGACCATAATAATGAGTCGAGTGCCGTACTTCGCATCAACGATTTTCTGGTAAACAAAACCTATGATTTACGACCTTGGTCAAAAATTGAAATCACAGTAGAGCATGACAAGTCGAAATATAATGGAAATGGTTTTAAGAGCAAGGCTATAATATATCGAAGTGATAATTATGCAATTGACGTAGAAGTTTCTTTTCCGGCAGGGTTGTTTGTAGTACCCATTGGAAACACCAGTGAGGTAAGTGCATTAACAGGGCTAAGCATAGCTTCCATGGCCAACTTCACCTTTTATAAAAAAGGACAAATTAAAAAAGAGCAACCCATTAGGTTGGGCTTGGGCTTTATTGCGCTTAATGCAATTAATAGTATTACAGGCTCAACAGACGATAGCGATATTGGAGCTGTTGCGCTTATGTCTTTTCAACCATTGCATTCAGAATCTAAAATAAACTTTCCATTGTATGCGGGGTTTGGCTACCTCTTTAAGGCCGACCATTTATTTTTATTAATAGGCCCTGGCATTAAGTTTACATTTTAGAGTACATCTATTTTAACATCAAAAGCCCATTTCTGTTCATAATCACCTAATTTTGCAGCTTCAAAATTAGGTAAGAGATGATTTCAGCAAATAATATATCACTGCAATACGGTAAAAGAGTTCTTTTCGAAGATGTAAACGTAACGTTTGGTGCGGGTAATTGCTATGGCGTAATTGGTGCCAATGGAGCGGGCAAATCCACTTTTTTAAAAATATTGGCAGGCGACATATCTCCTAATAGTGGCAAAGTAGTGCTAGAACCCGGCAAACGAATGGCTGTTTTACGCCAGAACCACTTCGAGTTTGATGAAGAAACCGTACTTAATACGGTATTAAGAGGCCATTCCTTTCTTTGGAAAATAATGGAAGAAAAAGAAGCCGTGTATGCCAAGCCCGACTTTAGCGAAGATGATGGAAACCGTGCAGCTGAATTGGAAGCCGAATTTGCTGAACTCGAAGGGTGGAATGCAGAGTCGGATGCTGCGGCATTATTAAGTGGCTTGGGCGTGGTCGAATCAGAGCATTATAAAACGATGAAAGAGCTGGGAGGGCATTTAAAAGTTAGAATACTGCTAGCACAAGCACTTTTTGGCAACCCCGATATTCTTATTTTAGATGAGCCAACCAATGATTTGGATATTCAAACCGTTTCTTGGTTGGAAGATTTTTTGCTCGATTTTAAAAATACCGTAATTGTGGTATCTCACGATAGGCATTTTTTAGATACCGTTTGTACACATATTGCCGATATTGATTTTAGTGCTATTAGCTTATTTACAGGTAATTATGCCTTTTGGTATCAGTCTAGTCAATTAGCTTTGGCACAACGGTCGTCTTCTAACAAAAAAGCAGAAGATAAGAAAAAGGAGCTTCAGTCATTTATCCAACGCTTTAGTGCCAATGCTTCTAAAAGTAAACAGGCTACAAGCAGAAGAAAATTATTAGATAAAATTAATATTGAGGAAATTAAGCCTTCGAATAGAAAATACCCAGGCATTATTTTTACGCAAAACAGGGTAGCAGGTGATCAAATTTTGCAAATCGAGGGGCTTTCTAAATCATACCAAGGCAGCCCATTGTTTAGCAAACTTGAATTATTTGTAAACAAAGGCGATAAAATTGCTTTTGTGGGACCCGATAGCCTTGCTATTACTGCCTTATTTAAGATATTGATGGGGGAAGAAAAGGCTGATGACGGTGAGTTTAAGTTTGGCCAAACTATTTCTACAGCCTTTTTGCCTAACGAAAACGAATCTTATTTTAAAACGAATGAAAACTTAATTGATTGGCTTCGAAAATACTCGGAAGGCGAAAAAGACGAGGTATATATCCGTGGGTTTTTAGGAAAAATGCTTTTTTCTGGTGAGGAGTCAACCAAAAGCTCCAACGTGCTTTCAGGAGGTGAAAAGGTAAGGTGTATGATTTCTAAAATGATGTTGAATGGAGCCAATTTATTAATACTAGATGAGCCAACCAACCACCTCGATTTGGAAGCCATCATTGCTTTTAATAATGCTCTAAAGGAATTTCCTGGTACCGTATTATTTACCTCACACGATCATAAATTTGTGCAAACCGTAGCAAATCGCATTGTGGAGCTTCGCCCTAATGGTTTTGCTGATAAACTAATGACCTATGATGAATATGTTGAGTGGAAAGAGGCTACGGTCAATTAGAAACGCTAGCGTTTTAAAACAAAAAAGCCCTCTAAAATTATTTAGAGGGCTTTTTATTATAGCAAAAGCAACTTTATCCACTCACTTTATTTTATTACTACTCTTAATTTTTTCTACAAACACTTTACTTGGCTTAAAGCTAGGCACGTAATGGGCATCGATAACAATGGCCGTGTTTTTAGATATGTTTCGTGCGATTTTCTTCGCTCTTTTTTTGTTTACAAAACTACCAAACCCTCTTACATAGATGTTTTCACCTGCTGCCATAGAGCTTTTTACTACGCTAAAAAAAGCTTCGATTGATGCGCTTACATCACCTTTGTCTATGCCTGTTTTATCAGCAATTTCTGAAATTACGTCTGCTTTTGTCAAAATTGAAAAGTTTTAAATTTAAAAATCTTATAATTGGCTAACAGCCAATATTTTTGCGCAAATTTAAACGCAAAGTCTTAATATAAAAATTATCTAAGGCCTAATTAAAAAAACTTTTAAACTCCACCTATTCCTTTGATTCACAAACAGTTTACTTCAAATATTATTACATGGTATAATTCTAATAAAAGAGCCCTGCCTTGGCGTAAAACTACCAACCCCTATTACATCTGGATCTCCGAAATAATATTGCAACAAACACGAGTTTCACAAGGGCTGCCCTACTATCAAAAATTTGTGGCTGTTTTTCCTACCATTCAAGACTTGGCAGCCGCTAGTGAACAAGAAGTGCTTGCCCTTTGGCAAGGGTTAGGCTATTATTCGCGAGCACGCAATATGCACAAATGTGCCAAGGTAATTACCTCTGAGTTTAATGGTCATTTTCCTAAAGCGTTTGAACAATTATTAAAACTACCGGGCATTGGACCTTACACAGCAGCGGCCATTACCTCGTTGGCTTTTAATAACCCAACGCCTGTGGTTGATGGCAATGTATATCGTGTATTGGCCCGCGTTTTTGGCATTGATAATAATATTGCCGATGCCAAAAGCTTTAAACACTTTTTTAATTTATCAGCTCAATTGATTAATAAGAATGATCCTGGCACTTATAACCAAGCCGTAATGGAATTGGGGGCAACCATTTGTTCTCCTCAAAAGCCATTGTGCAACGCCTGCCCGGTAGAGGAAAGCTGCTTTGCCAGAGCCAATAAAAAGCAAAATGCACTCCCTGTTAAAATAAAAAAAAGCAGAAATAGGAATAGATACTTTACCTATTTGGTGATTGAGTGCAATGGAAAACGGGCCATGACAAAGCGCGAAGGAAAGGGAATATGGGAAGGGTTATATGAGTTCTATCTCATCGAAAATAGCTCAGAAACACCCATAGATAAATTAAAGAACTCCTTCTTAGAGCAACTACATTTAAAAGGAGTTGTATCTAGCGAAGAAACAACCTTAGCTAAGCACATTTTGAGTCACCAAACAATTTATAGCAAATTTATTACCCTTCATTTTAAATTGGAAGCCGAAGTGAGCAAGTTGTTGACCGAAAATGGGTTAGTTTTGTACTCACAAACAGAGATTGATGCACTACCCAAGCCTGTTTTGATAAGTAATTATTTGAATAGTGCTTCTAAATCCATAAATTTACAAGACTAACAATAAACAGATATGGCGGGAGTAAATAAAGTAATATTAGTAGGTAACTTAGGCAAAGACCCAGAAGTAAGACATCTTGAAAATGGAACACCTGTTTGTTCTTTTTCATTGGCCACCTCAGAAACCTATAAAGATAGGAATACTGGTGAGCGAAAAACCAATACCGAGTGGCATAATATTGTATTATGGAGAGGTTTAGCAGAGGTAGCTGAAAAATACTTACACAAAGGTGACCAGGTATATATTGAAGGCAAATTGGTGACACGCTCATGGGAAAAAGATAATATTACTCGCTATACAACCGAAATCGTGGGCAATAACATGACAATGCTTGGCGGCAGAAACACACAAGGAGGTGAGTCGGGTGGTCAACAAGCTGGAGGACAAACATCTTCTGCACCCAGCCAATCACAAACGGTAGCACAACCAGCAGCACAACCAGCCAACCCAGAAGCCGTTGAGGCACAAAACAATCCCGAGTTAGACGACCTTCCGTTTTAGTGAATTATAAAACTATGTTCAATTTAGCCCCCAGTGATTGGAAACATCAATAGACGAACCTCCTAGTTGGGTCTTAGGTCAGCTTTTAGCACTTTCTGGAGGAACAAACACTTCCCTTATTTTTCTTTTGCTAGTGGCAGGTGTCATTGCCCTGCTTCTACTTATATCAGCCATTATTTCTGGGTCTGAAGTCGCTTTTTTTTCATTAACAAGTGCAGAACTCGAAGAATGCGAAGCTTCTAGTGCTAGTTCGAAAAAAGACAAACTTATTTGCCACCTGATAGCAAAGCCAAAACACCTATTGGCCACTATTTTAATTATTAATAATTTTGTAAACGTAGCCATAATTACTATTGCCACGTTTGCCACTTGGCAACTGGTTGGGCACACCAACGAAGGGCCTGTATTGATTGTATTGGCTATTATTATTACCACCTTAATCGTATTTTTTGGCGAAATTATTCCTAAAATATATGCCAACCAAAAAGGCTTAGCAGTAGCAAGGCTGGCGTCCTCGTTAGTGTATTTTTCGATGAAAGCAGTAAAACCGTTGGTGTGGGTTTTGGTTTCGATGACGGGTGTTGTAGAAAAAAGAATCAAAAAAAAGGGCTACTCTGGCTCGATGGAAGAGGTTAATCACGCCCTTGAGCTTTCTACTAAAACAGGAACTACCCAGCAAGAAAAAGATATATTAAAAGGAATTGTTCACTTTTCTACCATTCCGGTAACACAAATTATGAAGGTAAGGGTAGATATGGAAGCGGTTGAACTCTCTACCTCCTTCCACGAATTAATGGATAAAATAAATAAAACAGGGTTTTCTCGGCTGCCTGTTTTTAAAGAAAACCTAGACTCCATCGAAGGCATTCTTAATATTAAAGACCTGCTACCACACACGAATAAGCCCGAGTTTTTTGATTGGCAAAAGCTGCTTAGACCCGCTTTTTTTGTGCCAGAAGCCAAAATGATTGATACCTTGCTTAAAGATTTTCAAGAAAAGCGTGTGCATATTGCCATTGTTGTGGATGAGTATGGGGGCACCGAAGGGCTTATTACACTCGAAGATATTATTGAAGAAATTGTAGGAGAAATAAGCGATGAATATGATGAAGAGAGCAACTTCTACAAACAAATAAACACGAACACGTATGATTTTGAAGGAAAAACCTCCATCAATGATTTTTGCAAAGTAGTACGAGAAGACACCATGCTATTTGAAGAAATTATGGGAGAAAGCGAATCGTTAGGCGGAATGATTTTAGAAGTACGCACACGCTTGCCCAATACAGGAGAACAAGTAGTATTTGATAAATACACATTTACGGTTTTATCCGTTGATAATAAGCGAATTAAGAAAATAAGAGTGCAAATTGATGAGAAATAAGTGGTGGTTATTCTTCGTGTTATTTTGGGTAAGTTGTGAGCAAACTTATACACCAAAGCCTAAAGGGTATAACCGGCTGGATTTGCCTGTAAGGGAGTTTACCTCTTTGCCAGACTCTTTGCCTTATCAATTTGAGATTTCAAAAGCCGCCAAAATATTACGAGATTCATCTTACATTGCTGAGCGTTATTGGATTGATATTTATTACCCAAATATTGTGGCCAATGTACAATTAACCTATAAATCGCTTAACCATAACGAAGAGTTGTTAAAAGAGTTAGTAAATGATGCCTACAAACTAACCTCCAAGCATCAAATAAAGGCCTATGCTATTAACGAAGCTATAATTTTAACACCCAGTGGTAAAACCGCAGTGGTGGCCGAACTAGAAGGAGAGGTTCCTTCGCAACTACAGTTTTTTATTACCGATTCTACCGAAAATTTTTTGAGAGGCGCCTTATATTTTAGGTCTTCCACAAAAAACGATTCCCTAGCTCCTGCCATTGAATATTTAAAAATAGATATTATTCACCTGCTTAATACCTTGGAGTGGAAAGAGCCTGGAGGTTCTTCTTGAACCTTTTTAGCAACAACCTTAGCTTGAATATTTATGAATAGTTCAGGTTAGGACAAGCCTAGATATTAGCTATTCCACAGAGCTACACAAAGAAGTCACAAGAATCTCAAAGAAAAAGTGTATTATTTTAGAATTGGGTTAACCTGACTAATTCTTGAATCTTCGTTATGAGCATTTCAAGTATCTGATAGTCAAGTGCTCGCACAGAATTTTGGGACGGAGGCGTAGCGAGCTACGTTGAGCACCAAAATTCGAGCAAGTGCTTGAATGGTAGGTAATTGGAATGCGTAATAGATTATTCATGAATTATTCAGGTTAAGGAGCCTCAAGATACATTGCGAACCAACTCTATATATACTTAATTTGTACATTCTCTAAAAGAACTATTGGAGAACTTACCCAATGGCAGAATTTTTAAATACATCCATCGAGTTTATTAAAGGGGTTGGCCCTCAAAAAGCCAAATTATTAAATTCTGAACTGGAGATTTATAATTATCAGCAGCTTTTAGAGTACTACCCTTTTCGGTACGAAGATCGCACCAAGTTCTACACCATTGCCCAACTAACCCCTGAACTACCCAGTGTGCAATT
>Ga0256839_1002151_pt1 | contig 22512 bp, 20 predicted proteins | sample 354166metaG_FD_185968 | JGI IMG/M metagenome (GOLD analysis project Ga0256839, IMG submission 185968) | Hydrothermal vent microbial communities from Mid Atlantic Ridge, Atlantic Ocean - 354-166 | ecosystem: Environmental > Aquatic > Marine > Hydrothermal vents | place: Atlantic Ocean: Mid... | reverse complement strand
TACCAGAGCCCAAAGGCAACAATGGCGATGATGACAACCGCCGGAACAAACCAGCCGGCAATCAGATCAGCATATTTCTGTATGGGAGCCCGGCTTCGCTGGGCCTCGGCCACCATAGCGACAATCTGTGACAGCATAGTTTCAGAGCCCACATGTTCCGCCCGAATATCAAGGCTTCCCCGGCCATTCAATGTGGCCCCGGTCACCTTGTCATCCAGCGCCTTTTCGACTGGTATCGGCTCGCCTGTCAGCATGGATTCATCCACTGCCGAATGGCCATTCACCACAATGCCATCAACCGGAATTTTTTCACCGGGCCGGACACGCATAATGTCACCAACCATGACCTCATCAAGGGGGATCTCATTTTCTGTTCCGTCATTATTAATCCGCAAAGCGGTTTTTGGCGCAAGATCCAGCAGAGCGCGTATGGCACTGCCTGTTTTTTCCCGCGCGCGCAATTCCAGAACCTGACCCAGCAGAACCAGCACAATGATTACTGCGGCGGCCTCAAAATACACCGGGACAAAACCATTTTCAGTCTTTACGGCATCCGGAAATAACCCCGGGGCAAATAACGCCGTTACACTATAAAGATAAGCAATCCCGGTGCCCAGTGCGATCAGAGTCCACATATTGAGATTCATGGTTCGGACTGATTGCCAGCCCCGTTTGAATATGGGGGCCGCCACCCAGACCACGATCAGGGTCGTCAGGGAAAATTGCAGATAAACGGAAAGCCCTTCCCCGACAAATTCCTGAAAATCCGGGAATATATGCCCGCCCATTTCAAGAATAAAAACCGGAAATACAGCAATTAACCCGATCCAGAACCGCCGCGTAAAATCCACCAGTTCAGGGTTAGGGCCCGCGTCCTGCGGCGGAATCCCCATAGGTTCCAGCGCCATACCACATATGGGGCAATCACCAAAAACATCTTCGATGATTTCAGGATCCATGGGACAGGTATACAGCGTGCCTTCCGGCATCTTCTCAGGGGCGGGCCGTTCCCCTAAATAAAACTCTGGGTCTTTGCTGAATTTATTCCTACATCCCGCGCAACAGAAATAATAATCATGATCCGCATGTTGTACAAAAAGCGCCTGATTTTTACCTGTCACCGTCATACCGCATACCGGGTCTTTAAGATGGCGATGGTTAGGTTCATCGCTGAGCTCTGAGCAGTGTGTATGTTGCATGATATGGCTTTCCTTTATGTGACGGCTGGTTTGGTGACAATAAAGGGCCAACGTGGTTGAGCTGTTACAGAAGTTTTGGGAAAGCTTGCAGTTTTTAAAGTTTATCCGTGAATTTTAAAGTTTATCTATGGAAATACGCGACTTTACGCTCTTTAAACTTCTGAAATGGCTTGGACTCAGTCCGGTAACAGACTTAAACTGATTGCTAAGATGGGCAAGGCTGCTATAGCCCATTTGAAAGGAAATCTCCGTCAGGCTGAACTCATCATATACAAGCAATTCTTTCACTTTTTCAATTCTCTGATTTATATAATATCGTTCAATGGTTATGCCCTCAACAGAAGAAAACAGAGTGCTTAAATAATTATATTCATAAGCAATATTTTTTGTCATATAGTCTGATAATTTCGAATAGGGCAGTCCATCCTGCTTCTGGACCAATTTAATGATCTGCTTTTTAATTTCTTCAATTAACCGGCTTTTCTTGTCATTGATCACGTCAAAACCTAAAGGCTCCAATTGCTTCCAAATATCGCTGACCTGCGCATCACTTAAAGCATAATCCCCAAAATCCACTTCCCCCAGCGATATTTTTACAGGATTGAGCTTTAAATCATTCAACACAGAAGTAACGACCATAATACATCGGTTACAAACCATATTTTTAATATAAATTTTCATGGCCAAAGCATGGATATACCAACCACATTTGTCAAGAGAAGCACATATTTTCCATCGAGGGCCTGCTGCTTCAGACTACCAGCCGTGACAGCGGGGCCATATATGCAGGATTTCCTTTTCTTCCCCGTAAATATGATATTCATCATGGGCGGCGGCGGTCATGCAGGCATGGTTCGGCAAGATGCTGAACAGGCTTCCGATTGGATATCTGGAAAAGTCAACGTCACGCCCCGAAAGTGACGTAATGATACCATGCTCCTGATTTGCGCTTTCCACGATCAGATCATCAATAATCTCACCCGATTCAACGGTGCAGACCAGACCGAACTTGCGATCATTTTTTTGTCCGGCGGTTCCCCGGTCCTTTGACAGGGCCATGCCGCCGGCATCTATAATGATACGATTCTGGTCTTTCTTGTGACTGATGACGGTGGTTAATACACTCAGCGCAATATCCCCGATTTGACAAACACCAAGATTGGCCTGAAATAAATCCTGAAAAGTAAAAACGCCGGCACGAAGCTCGTCGATTCCGGTCAAATCCTCGGAAAATGTTGCGGTCGGGGTGGAACCCATACTCACGATTTCTGACGTTATGCCAAGTTTTTGGGCCGCCTCGGCACATTTGACGACAGCGTCCCGCTCCTGAATGGCATGTTTCTTTATGGCCTTAATATTTGTACAATTATAAGACTCTCCGGCATGGGTTATATAGCCCAGAAAATTTGCCCCCGGGCTTTCATGCAATAATCTGGTTATCGCCATAACAGAAGGATCCTCAGGCCGTATGCCTGCCCGGTGCCCATCACTGTCTATTTCGATTAAAATATCAAAGCGGACTTGATGTTGAATGCCATAATCAATAATCGATTGTGCCACCATAATATCATCAAGGATAAGTTTTATTTCTGCGCCGGCCTGCATTAAGTCATGAACCCGGCGGTATTTTGATGGCACGATGCTGACCGCATATAAAATATCCCGGAAACCGCCTTTGAAGAAAAATTCCGCCTCTTTCAAAGTGGAAACCGTGATGGGGCCGATGCCGTCATCAAACAATAATTTTGCAATTTCTACGGATTTCGTCGTTTTGACATGGGGACGCAAACGGGCGCCAAGCGAAGCTGTGTGATTTCGCATCCGGGTGATATTATTTAATAATTTTACTTTATCCACAATCAGACATGGGGTGTTCAGGCTGTCTATTCTCATAATCACATTATCTTTCGTTAATGACGCAGGTATATTGAAGATTATATTTTTTGTTTATTTTTACGAATTCGTCTATTTTATTCTGACGGCAATAGTTTTTTGCCAGAATTATTCTGATTTCACTGCTGCTTTCATCATTCTTGCCAAATAATTTTTCATTTAACTCAAGAAGTTCAAGCAGGCTTGTTTCCTGTGCTGCCAACTGTTCCGTCAGACCATAAAGCGAGAACAGCTGGGTCAGGTAATGATGTAATTTATATTCTGGCCCATCGTTTTTTTTAATGATGTCTATATTTTCCAGAACAAGGGGAATGGCTTTTTCATAGGCCTTGCGTGCAATAAGAAGCTTATAGTAAAGCCTGCGATTAATCATGGTCGTTTCATGGCCCGGCCCCAGATGTTCCCTGGACAGGAAATAAGCCGCCCTCACCCGCGCGGCAACTTCTTGCAGGCGGCCTGCTTTATCGTAATAGCGGTTGAGGTTTTTAAGCATATTTATATATCTGGCATCGGTCTTCTGATCCAGAACAGAACTTGCCCGAAGCGCCTTTTCACCGTATATAATAGCGCGGGACCAGTTTTTCCGCGCGGCAGCCTTTTCCGCATGAATGATGGCCTTTCCCAGTTTCTTTTCGCTCCAGTCCGTCTCATCGGCGGCAGCCGGATTGATAAAAAAGATCAGGAGCAGAAAAAGAATATGGTGCAAAATTCTTCCCATAAAGTATTTTTCCTGTTTATTCTTTCTGAAGAATAAAGCCTACTGTATTTTAGGGGCCAGTCAAGTCGGGCAAAAAAGATACGGCCTATAATTAATTTATTTTTATTCTGGGGGGTTTTGAGAAAATACATGTCTACGATATGTATATTTATGTAATTTTGGTGAATTTAATGTCAAACTCAGAAGGCAAAAATTTTGTATCAGAGCTTTTCCGACGGTATGAATTGAATATCCGGAAATTTTTGATGCGGAAAAGCTATCAAAAAGAAGATGTTGAGGATATCGTTCAGGAAACATTTCTGAAGGCTCACAAGGTCGCCGACTGGGAAAATGTCAAAAACCCTGAAGCCTATCTTGTGAGTATCGCAAAAAATACCTACCGGGATCATATTCGCAAGGAAACCCGAAATTCCGCTGACAAGATGGTCGATGCGTCATTATATGAAATAAAAGATGACGCCCCGACACCGGAACAATTCGCCGAAGGGCGCCAAAGCATAGAGAAGCTTGAAACCGTCATCAATAGCCTGACCCCGCGGGTAAAACAGGCCATCATCCTGATCAAAATTCTTGATGTCACCTATGCCGAGGCCTCAAAAATTATGAACGTTTCTATCAGCACCATTGAAAATCATGTGGCAAAGGGCATGTCCGTATGTCGCGGAAAAATACAAATACAGGCCATATATTCCGGTCAGGCTTTTCAGGGCAATAAGGTAATTTCCTTTTCTGACCATAAAAAACCCGGTAACAGAAAAAACAGGAGCAAGGGGTGAATATGAATTTGAAAACCGATGATCTTCACGATAAGGCCGCCTTTTGGTTCACCCGATTTGAAAGTGATCAAATCACGAATGAACAACGCAAGGCCTTTGAAACATGGGTCAATGAGAATCCCGCTCATTTGGCCGCCTTTGAAGAAATTAAGGCATTGTCCGCGAACATGAAGGCCATATCAAAGAATCATCGGCGGCATAATCCTGATAAAACAACCGAATTTGGGGCCGCTGTTATAGAAACCGCCGCTCTTGTCCGGGCGCACAGAATTCACAAGGAAGGATACACGCTCCGCAGAAAGCTGGCCGCCGTTGCGGCCACTATTCTCATTTTGATGAGCGGTGTCTGGTTCTGGCAATCGCCGGCCTCCAAATACGGCGTGACATCCTATCAAACAGCCATCGGTGAACAGAAAATGATCATGCTGTCAGATGGTTCGGTCATGACCCTGAACACAAATTCAGAGATTTCAGTCGCCATGACAGACAACATACGCCGTCTTCACCTGATGCGCGGCGAAGTGTTTTTCAAAGTCGCCAAAGACAAAAGCCGGCCCTTTGAAGTTGCGGTACAGAATGCCTTTGTCCGGGCGGTGGGAACAGCCTTTAATATCCGCCAGCGCGGCGCGCAGATCAGTGTTCTGGTGGCCGAAGGCACGGTGGAAGTCAAATCAAGCTTTACGCCACTTGCCATAACGCAGGACAAGGAAACCCTGTCGGAGAAAAAAGAACTTCTGATGGCCGGGGATCAAATAACTTTTGGCCGGGAAAAACTGCAACGTGTCCAGCTAGAAAGCGAGCTGGTCAGCCGTACTCTCCTGTGGCGGGAGGGAAGAATCATTCTGGATGAGAAATCTCTGGCAGAAATCATCCGTGAAATACAGCCCTATATTGTTGAAAAAATTATCATTGCCGATGATGGTGTTGCGCAGCTCGTTGCCGGTGGTGTTTTCAGGCTGGGCGAAGTAAACTCTTTCTTTGATGCACTGGAGGTGGCGCTTCCCGTGAAGATTGTCCGGGAGAAGGATGTTATTATACTGGCCCGGCGTCAGAAAAAAAACCTTATTTGAATGATATTCAGCACAAAATTTATCCTGATGGATAATTTTACTTAGGGGTTTATTATTTTCCTGTCGTCTTCCCTGTAGAGCGCCCGAAAAATTTAACAAGGTTTAACATTCGCAAAAGAATGGTCATGGCAAGAGGTGCTCCTACATTTAATGGGAGATGAATATGAGAAAACTGAAAAATACCGTATCTGTTATCGCCGTCACGGCCCTAATGCTGGCCTCCACATCAATGTCGGGGCACAGCTTCTCGGACGCGGGATCCTATCATGACTTTGACATAAAGCCACAATCCCTAACCAGTGCCATAAGGGCATTTTCCAATCAGACCGGGATACAGATATTATATTCTTACGAGCTTTTTGAAAAAATAAATACGAATGGCCTGCACGGCACCTATAGTCCGCAAGAAGGCCTTTCCCATCTTCTGAACGGAATGGGGCTTTCCGTAAAACGCACCGATAACAACACCTATGCTATCGTGAGCGAAGCCCGTCCGATGATGCAGAATATCAGCCTGTCGGTGACGGCAGAGGAAAATGCCTATTATGAAAGCAACCTGCAGGTTGCCGGCGAGGATGAGGCAACGGACAACACATTAGTGCTGGACGAAGTGATCGTCACAGGCAGCCGCATCGCCGGGGCATCGGATTCCGGGGCCATGGCCGTTACCACACTTTCCAGAGACGACCTTGATTCTTACGGTGAAAATGGTACCGGCGATATTCTGGCCAATCTGCCGCAGGCGGGATCTTTTGAAATTAACGATTCAGCAGACGGGCCAAATGATGCCCGCGGTGATGTTGCCACCGTTAACCTGCGCGGCCTTGGTACCGGAAATACACTTATTCTTCTGAACGGCCGCCGGATTACGGCGCACGGCATTAATCAGGATGTGGGATCTGTTCCGCGCCAGATTACAAATGTAAATGCCTTCCCCTCAGGGGCCATTGACAGGATTGAGGTACTCAGAGACGGGGCATCTGCGCTTTACGGGGCGGATGCAACGGCTGGTGTGGTCAATACCATATTATCAACAGATTATGATAAAACGCGGATCACTTTTCGGCGCGATATGCTGGAGGGAACCAATTCCGATGAGTTCTCCGTTGATTTCGCCACCGGCTTTAAATTTAATGAAGATAAAACAAGAGTGATCGTTACCGGTTCCTTTTATACCCGCGACGGCCTCTATGCGTCAGAGCTGGATGGTCAGTTCAACAATGTTGACAAACGGAATTTCCTTGGGGATTCACCCTGGGCGCAATCATCGGATTTCAGAAACACCTCCAGCAGTTCACCCTTTGGACGCTTTGAGGTCATCAGCGCATTTGACAGGGTAAGCGGCATTTTCGAAGATGAGAATGTTGACGTTGATTCTGCCGCAGCCGCAGCATTGGGCCTGTCCGACAGGGATTTGACCAGCGGCGGCGTTTTCCATATTCAGCCCTGTGATTTCAACAGCAGGTCACGGGTGGCTATTGGCAGCACAATTGATGGCTGTATGGCCATTGGCGAAGGGTCAACCCCGTCGGAGCTAAGGTATGATTTTAACGGCCTGCAGCCTGTAAACAGTTTTGGTGAAGGTCAGGTAATTTCTGTTGATGACCGCACCGCACTGGGCCGGCAGCTTATATCTGACACGGACCGTTATAATTTCTATACCCTGGCCGAACATGAATTTGATAACGGCATGGAAGGCTTTGGTGAGTTCCTCTTTTATCAGGCCGAAACAATGGCCCAGCGCGCGGCCAGCCCGATGACCACATCGGATGGCATCGTTATTCCGAAAACCAATTATTATAACCCGTTCGGCGCCATTGGCACCGATAACCGTCTGGATATTCTGGAAGCCGGTGATGTGCCTGATGAAGGCTATGATATTCTTATCCGCAACTGGCGGCCTCAGGCTGGCGGCCCCCGGATCATTCGGACAAAATCGACAACTTTCCGGGCCGTCGCCGGGCTTCGCGGTGACTATGAAGGCTGGGACTGGGAAACCGCGCTGGGATACAGCGGGAACAAGACGACAGACCGTGAAAACCGCCTGTCAAAAACACTTCTGACAGAGGCCCTTGCACGTTCAACGCCGGACGCCCTTAACCCGTTCGGTTCAAACGCCAACAGTTATGAGCAGCTACAGGCCATTAATGTAGATGTGGAGAATACAGGATATACATCCCTGCTGACGGCCGATGTTCGGTTCAGCAGGTCAGATGTTTTCTCAAACTGGGCCGGGGATATTGGTATTGCTGTCGGCATTGATTACCGCAATGAAGGTTATGAAGAAGACCGTGACCCGCATCTTGACGGTACGATCCAGTTTGACGGCATCAGAAACGGTGTTTCGGACATCGTCAGCGTCAGCCCGACCATGGATTCCAAAGCCAACCGCAATGTAATCGCCGGCTTTGCAGAAACGCTGGTGCCGCTTATTGCGCCGGGGGATGGTTTCATCAGCAATGAGCTTAACCTCCAACTGGCCATTCGGGGGGAATATTTTGATGACCTCAAGGATATGGCGGTAACACCCAAATTCGCCATTTCATATTTTCCGGTGCAGGGGCTTAATTTCCGGGCCGCCTATTCCAAGGGCTTCCGCGCCCCTAATCTGGTGCAATTAAACCGGGGTGATGTGAGCCGCGTTGCCAATGGCGATGTTGACTTTATCCGGGAAAATGCCATTGGTGAGCCAGAAGATACCGGTGATGCAAATCTGCGTTCCGTGCGCGTTTCCAATCCGGCCCTTCAATCCGAAGATACCGAGACCGTGGTTTTGGGTTTAACGCTGGATGTGAAAGAATGGGTTGATGTTTCCTGGCTGGACTTTTTTGATGTGAGCTTTGATTACTGGAGCTTTGAACAGGTCGGGATCATTGATAATTTTGGTGTGCAGGAGGCTCTGGCACTGGATTATGTCCGGCGTCTTGACGGCAGTTCAAACCCGAATGTTATTCGCGCCGGCGTAACCGCAGAGGATCAGGCCTTGTTTGATGCTTATAATGCGGCCAACCCGGGGGCCATGGTGCCGGTCGCGGGACAGGTATTATTTGTCAATGACCCCTATATCAATCTGGATCGTCAAAAGGCCTCGGGCTTTGATATCGGCATTCAGGCCGGTTTTCAGGCGGATGACATTGGCCGGTTTAAAGTTCGCTTTGAACTCTCCAAGCTTCAAAAGCTTGACATTTTCCGCAATGAAGAGCTTGTGGCGCTGGTCAGTGACCCAAGGTTTCAAGGGGAATTCAATGCGCTGGACGTGGACCGCGTCAGAATTAACGGCAATCCCGAATGGCGCGGCACGGCATCATTAAGCTGGCGTAACGGGGCATGGGGCGCGGGGGCGTCCCTGCGGTTTGTTTCCGGCTTCTTTGACACCAGCGCGGATAATGTTGATGTTGACGGCGACGGCGAAGATGATTTCTTTGAAGTGGCCGGCCAGACAAAAGTCAATGCCTATGTTGATTACAGGCTTCAGCTCGGTAATTTTGCCGACAGCACGACCCGCCTGCGGTTCGGTATTAATAATCTGACGGACTCCACGCCACCTCTGGCTGATGAATCCCGAGGCTATTATTCTTCCGTACATTCCATTCGCGGCCGGGAATATTACCTGCAATTACGGTTTGATTTCTGATAACCAACCATCTTTCTATCTCTATCGTCACCGGCCTTTGGTCCCTGTAAAGGCCGGTGACATTTTAAAAAATCTTTAGATAATTGCCCTTGAACTGGAGAAATTCATGAACTTCATTTATATCCGCTCGGCCTTCTGGACCTTATATCTGGTATTTCTCCTGACAGTTGTTCTGTTGGTGAGTGGCTGTGCCACGGGTCAGAACGCTGATATATCCTCTGGACTGATGGACGGCGAAAAGATTGATTTGACGACGGGCAAGGACAAATTTCTGTTTACGCAATGGACTGGCTCCGCCATTCCCGTCTGGACCTATATCCCGGACAGAAAAGATATCCGGGATTTACCCATAGTCATTGTGATGCACGGTACCGGGCGGGATGCGGATCGTTACCGTGATGAATGGGCCACGCTGGCAGAAGAAAACAACTTGATTATCATTGCGCCTGAATTCTCGAAAAAGAATTTTCCCAAGGCGGAAAAATATAATCTGGGCGGCGTTTTCAAAGGCAGGGACAATGTCTACCAGGCCGAGGATAGCTGGGCTTTCTCAGCCATAGAGCCTCTGTTCAGCAGAGTGGTTGACCTTCTGGACAGCCGGCAAAAGGAATATACCCTCTATGGGCATTCTGCCGGGTCGCAATTTGTTCACCGGTTTCTGTTTTATAAACCAGATGCCAGGGTAAAGCGGTATATTGCGGCCAATGCCGGTTGGTATACCATGCCGGATTTTACCGAAATTTTCCCCTATGGTCTTAAAGATGCAAAAATCAGCGCAGAAAATTTGAAAGCCGCATTGCAAAAAGATGTGGTTATATTGTTGGGGGATCAGGATATCGACCAATCCAGCTCCAGCCTTCGCCGCACAGCCGAAGCCATGCGGCAGGGGGTTCATCGTTTTGAACGCGGTCACAGCTTTTTTAATCAGGCGCAGAAAAAAGCCAGAGAATTCAACGTGCCTTTTGGCTGGCGGCTTGGTATTGTCCGGGGGGCCGGGCACAGCAATGCCCAGATGGCCGTTGTGGCCGCCAAGCTGGTTTATTAAATCCACATCCGCTTGTTAAATTCAGGCCCGCTGGTTAAATATAGGGAAAAGAGATTATGACCAAAACAATAGCCTCCAAAATACTGTCACTGACACTATTGTCTCTGGCAGTTATATCGGCAAACAGCAGCTTGTCATTATGGGCCGAAGAAAAACCGGCAGCTCAAAGACCCGTCCAGATTCCGGATGTCGGCTCCCGGCCCAACTGGGTGATTGCCATTCATGGCGGCGCGGGTGTCAAGGCCCATGACCAGATGACCGCAGAGCTCGCGGCACAATATCGCGCGGTTCTGGGCAAGGCGCTCAAGGCCGGCGCGCATATTCTGCAAGATGGCGGCGATGGCCCGAAAGCGATTGAGGCCGCCATCATGATCATGGAAGATTCAGACCTGTTTAATGCCGGGCGCGGGGCGGCGCTGGATTCCCACGGCAACGCCCGCCATGACGCGGCGATCATGAACGGGGCCAATATGGATGCCGGCGCGGTTGCCGGCTCTTCCCGTATCCGCAACCCCATATCAGCGGCCCGGGCTGTCATGGAAAGAACCGATAATGTCCTCATTGCCGGAGCGGGCGCCGACTGGTTTGCAGCTGAACAAAATCTTTCCCTTGCCGACCCGCTGTATTTCCAGACCGAAAGACGGCGGGACATGTTGCTGAAAAAACGCCTGAAAGAGCCCGGTAAATTTGCAGAATATGAGGCCAGTCAGGCGGCGCTGTTCGGCACTGTCGGGGCCGTGGTTCTGGACCGGAATGGAAATATCTCTGCGGGCACGTCAACAGGCGGGCGGACGAACAAGCGTTATGGCCGGATTGGGGATTCACCCATTATCGGGGCCGGAACTTATGCCTCCAATGATTCCTGCGCTGTATCGGCGACGGGTCACGGCGAATATTTCATGCGTTATACCGTGGCCAGAGATATCTGCGCCCGCATGGAGTTTGCCGGCGAAACACTGGAACAGGCGGCAAAACAAGTGGTGATCAAATTGCTTAAACCCAAAGGCGGCGACGGCGCAGTGATTGCCATAGACCCCGGGGGCAAGGTGGTTTTTTCCATGAATGGCACGGGCATGTACCGGGGCGTCATGACATCAGAAACACCGGCCCGCACCGCAATATATGCCAATGAAACAGTCCGTGAAAATACCAGCGAATAATCAGGAAATATAAAATATGTCCCCCATTACAAAAAAAATATTGTCTCTCGCCGCTCTGCTATCCATGACACTGGTTTCAGGGATGGTGCCCAATGTCTTGTCCGCAAAACAGAGCGTGCCGCAAATCCAAAGCTATAGCGATGATATGGCGGCTCTGAAACAAAAGAGCGCGGTCAAGCTGGCGCTCCGGCATATTGCGGAACATGACCAGAAAACCATCGATGATATGATCACGTTAAATGAAATTCCCGCCCCGCCGTTCAAGGAACAGAAACGGGCGGAAAAATTTGCGCAAATGCTCCGCAAGCTGGGGCTTTCCGATGTTACAACAGACAAAGAGGGTAACGTAATCGCCCGCCGCAAAGGCGAGGGCGGCGGCCATACCGTTGCCATCGTGGCCCATCTTGATACAGTCTTTCCCGAAGGCACAGATGTGGACGTGAAGATCGACGGCAATCTTTATACCGCACCGGGAATTGGCGATAACGCACGCGGACTGGCCGTCATTACGGCAATGGTGCGGGCGCTGGAGGCGGCATCCATTAAAACCGATGGCGATATCCTGTTTGTCGGTTCCGTGGGCGAAGAAGGTCTGGGCGATCTTCGCGGCGTAAAATATCTGTTGCGGGAAGGCGGACCGGGAATTGACAGTTTTATCGGCATTGACGGCGGGAATAACCGGCTGGTTTACGGCGCTGTCGGTTCCTATCGCTACCGGGTGACTTTTCATGGCCCGGGCGGGCATTCATGGGGGGCTTTTGGTACCGTAAACCCCCATCACGCCTTGGGCCGGGCCATGGAGAAAATGGCTGTGGGCGGCGTGGATATATATGCCACCGGGCCAAAGGTCAGCATCAGTGTCGGGCGTATTGGCGGCGGCACCTCCATTAACTCCATTCCTTTCGAATCCTGGATGGAAGTTGATATGCGTTCTGCGACTGTCCGCAAGCTTGATGAAATGGACCGGATGTTTAAACAGGCCGTCATGACGGCTTTGGACGAAGAAAATGCCGCCCGCAGTGAAGGGCCGCCCCTGACCGTTGAGATAGCGCATATCGGTCTGCGTCCCGCCGGCAAGGGTGATGTGAAATCGGCGCTTGTTCAGCGGGCGATGGCCGCCATGTCCTTGATGGGGACGACGCCCGAACTGGCTGTCTCCTCCACTGATGCCAATATCGCCATTTCAATGGGTATGCCCGCCATTACCATGAGCCGGGGCGGACTTAACAAAGCCAGCCATTCCCTTCACGAAAGCTGGCAGAATACAGATGGCCATATTGCCATCCAGTCCGTTCTGCTTACGGTGCTCGCAGAAGCCGGGATATTATGAGACTGATGGTCTTCTTGAAAGAACGCTTTATGTCACGCTGAAACTGACAGATCCCATATTTTGCGCTTCCAGACGAACATGAAGACCAGAGGTCAGGGCTTCGGCGGCTGTTGCGCCGCCGGCCATGATAGTCCAGCCTGCCTCAAGCCGCCCGCCATCTTCGCCCACAAGCTTGGCCGCCCCGACCAAGGCCCGCAGCGGGTGCCCCAGAACCGAGGCTGAGGACCCTATTTGCACGGCCCGTCCATCAAAGCTCATCACCATGCCAAGGTTGCTGAAATCAATATCCGGCCGCACCCACGGCCCGACAACATAAGCCGATGTGGACGTATTATCCGCCACAACATCAGGCAGGTTGAACTTGAAATTTTCATAGCGGCTGTCAATGATTTCCAATGCGGGCGCGATCGCCTCCACCGATAACATCGCTTCGGCGGGACTGACAATGCCTTCCAATGGCTTTTTAAGCAGGAAAGCTATTTCAGGTTCTACGCGGGGGTGGACAAAATTCTTCAGGTCGATCTCGCCGCCATCTTCGACCAGCATCACATTGGTCAGCCGTCCCCAGATCATCTCATCAAGACCCATCTGGATCATTTTAGCCCGCGAAGTAAAGCCCATCTTGACCCCAACCTGTCTTTGTCCGCGATCATAGCGGCGCTGCACAGAGAGACGCTGCACCTCATAAGCCTGCGGTAATGTCAGGTCTTTGCCCGTTTCGGAAAGCTGCGGTATGGCCTTGGCATAGCGTGAGGCATCATCAACAAATTCCGCAATTGCGTTCAAATCCATCATAGGGCTTTTCCTTGTTCTTTTTGTTTTAATAAATCCAGAGCGACATCAACGATCATATCTTCCTGACCACCGACCATTTTTCGCGCGCCAAGTTCCACGAGAATTTCCCTTGTATCAAGGCCATACATATCTGCCGCCGCTTCCGCATGACGCAGGAAAGAGCTGTAAACCCCCGCATAGCCAAGGCTCAGGGTTTCCCGGTCGACCCGAACCGGTCGGTCTTGCAACGGACGCACCAGATTTTCCGCCGCATCCATTAATTTGTATAAATCACAGCCATGGTTCCAGCCCATGCGATCCGCCGCCGCGATGAAAACCTCAAGCGGCGCATTACCGGCCCCCGCCCCCATACCGGTCAAGCTGGCATCAACGCGAATAGCGCCATTTTGGACGGCGGTAATACTATTGGCCACCCCAAGGCTTAAATTATGATGGGCATGAATGCCCCGCTGGGTTTCAGGGTCCAGAATCCTGTCAAAGGCCTTTAATCGGGCGGCAACATCATCCATATTCTGCGCGCCGCCGCTATCGACCACATAAACCGTGGTCGCGCCGTAACTTTCCATAAGCTTTGCCTGCTGCGCCAAATGATCCGGCTCTATCATATGAGACATCATCAAAAATCCAATGGTATCCATACCCATCTCGCGGGCCTTTTCGATATGCTGTTTCGAGACATCGGCTTCAGTGCAATGGGTGGCCACCCGCACCGACCGCACGCCCAGATCATAGGCGCTCTGCAAATCTTTGGCCGTGCCAATACCCGGCAAAAGCAACGTGGTCAAAACGGCATTATTGAGCACTTCCGCCACAGCTTCGAGCCATTCCCAATCGGTATGCGCGCCAAAACCATAATTAAAACTTGATCCGTTTAGGCCGTCGCCGTGGGCGACTTCTATCGCATCCACGCCTGCCTCATCAAGGGCGCGGGCAATATCGCGCACATGATCAATGCCATACATATGGCGAATGGCATGCATCCCGTCCCGCAGGGTCACATCCTGAATATAAAGTTTTTTATGGGTCATGCTGCGGCTCCAAATTTCAGGGCGGCCAGTTTTTCTGCGGTTCCCAATGCCGCAGAGGTCATGATATCCAGATTTCCGGCATAGGCGGGCAAATAATGGGCCGCGCCCTCAACTTCCAGATATATGGACGATTTAATGCCTTCAAATTCGCCGTAGCCCGGAATTTTAAGGGGATTATTGGCACCAAATCGTTCAAATTGTACCTTCTGTTTCAGGCGATAACCGGGAACATAGGATTGAACCTCTTTCACCATATCCATGATTGATTTTTCAATCTCCTTTTCATCCGCCATTTCACTCAGGGTAAAAACGGTATCGCGCATTAACATTGGCGGCTCTGCCGGATTTAAGATGATAATCGCCTTGCCTTTTCCGGCCCCGCCAACCTTTTCAATGGCGCGGCGCGTGGTTTCGGTAAATTCATCAATATTCGCCCGCGTGCCCGGCCCCGCTGATTTGGAGGAAATACTGGCAATAATCTCGGCATAATGAACTTTGGCCACGCGGCTGACGGCGGCCACTATGGGAATTGTCGCCTGCCCGCCGCATGTCACCATATTGACATTAGGCTCATTTAAATTTTGATCCATATTCACCACCGGCACAGTGTAGGGGCCAAGGGCCGCCGGGGTCAGGTCCACAATGATTTTTCCCGCCGCGCGGCATACCGCATCATGATGCTTATGGGCATAAGCCGATGTGGCATCAAAAATAATTTTAATGTCTTTCCATACATCCAGTTTCTGCAGGCCTTCGATACCATCAGATGATATGGCGACCCCCATGCGCGCGGCGCGGGCCAAGCCATCGGATGTGGGATCAACCCCGACCATGGCCCCCATTTCCAGAGTGTCGCTCGTGCGCATTATCTTGATCATCAAATCAGTGCCGATATTTCCCGGGCCAATAATAGCTGTTTTTACCTTGGTCATTTTTTTACCTTTATACAAAAGAAGCTCTGACCGAGCCTAATCCTGATATGCGAAGTTCATAAACGCCGGGACCATTAACGCTGACCATGGGGCCAAGGGCACCAGACAGAATGGTATCGCCGGCTTTTAGAGGGCGTCCCGCTTCGACCATTGTTTTCGCAAGCCACAATGTGGCATTCAACGGGTTGCCAAGGCAAGCCGCCCCCGCGCCAGTGGAGATCGGCTCCCCCCGATATTCAATCACCATGCCGCATAAATGCAGATCAATTTCTGACAATTGGCGGGGCTCTGTACCCAAAATATACAAGCCAGACGAGGCATTATCTGCCACCGTATCCATAATTTTAATGTCCCAATCCGCAATACGGCTGTCAACGATTTCTATGGCGGCTACGGCATAATCAATGGCCTGCATAACATCCGTGATGGTCATATTCTCCTGAGAGAGGTCACCTTTAAGAACGAAGGCAATCTCGCCTTCAACCTTGGGCTGCATCAGGCGGTCCAGCGGTATATCCTCACCATCCACATAAGCCATATCTGCATAAAGCATACCAAAATCAGGCTGACCAACGCCAAGCTGTTTCTGCACGGATTTTGCGGTCAGACCAATCTTGCGGCCCACCAGCCTTCGGCCCTGATCAAGCCAATAGTTTGTATTTATTTCCTGAATGGCATAGCCCGCAGCAACATCATTCGCGTCAATAAAGTCATGAAGTGCATCGCATGGCGCCTTATTCTCATGGGAATGCCGTAATATCTCTGCGGCCCTGGTCACGTCTGCCGGACTGATTTTTGTCATATCTTACCCTTAGAGTTTTACGCAGATGTTGCGCATTTCTGTATAAAATTCGAGGCCATGCACCCCGCCTTCGCGGCCAATACCAGACTGTTTTGACCCACCGAAAGCTGTTCTTAAATCGCGCAGAAACCAGCTGTTAACCCAGGTAATGCCACTTTCGATCTGCCCCGCGACGCGGTGGGCTTTGGAAAGATTCTCCGTCCAGATGCTGCTGGCTAGACCATAAACCGTATCATTGGCACGGGCGATCACCTCATCCTCATCATCAAAGGGGGAAATATGGCAGCAAGGGCCAAATATTTCTTCGCGCATAATCGGGCTGTCATCATCCAGCCCCGTCCAGATGGTTGGTTCAACCCAAGCCCCGTTTGATAAATCGCCCGCCATCTGCGGCACACCGCCGCCCGTAATAATATTGGCGCCCAGTTTTTTGGCCAGATCATAATAACCCAGCACTTTCTCCTGATGCTCCTTGCTGATCAGCGGGCCCATATTGGCCGCCTCATCATCCGGCGGCCCGAGCTTTAATCCTTCCGCACCTGATTTAAGGCGGGCAACAAATTCATCAAATATGGGCCGTTCCACATAAACCCGTTCTGTCCCCAAGCAGACCTGACCGCAATTGACAAAAACCGAACGCATCACGCCTTCGATGGCCTTATCCATATGGCAGTCCGCAAAAACTATTGCCGGATTCTTGCCGCCAAGCTCCATGGAGATATCACGCATGCCCACGGCCGCCGCCTTCATAATGGCTGTGCCGGTTCTTGTCTCGCCCGTAAAGGTAATGGCGTCCACATCAGGATGTTCAGTCAGATACGCGCCGGCACTATTGGGGCCGAAGCCATTGACCACATTGTAAACGCCCGGCGGCATGCCGGCCTCATTCATCACCTTGCCGAGTAATGAGGTGGTCAGCGGGGTTTCTTCCGAGGGTTTCACCACCACCACATTACCGCAAGCCAAGGCAGGCCCCACTTTCCATGTCATCAAAAGCAAGGGCAGGTTCCACGGGGAGATGACCGCAATGACCCCTTTGGGCGTACGAATGGCATAATTCAAGGCACCGGCCCCATCCGGCGTTGCCATGGTAAAGGCCTCCGCCGCCTCATTTTTTATGACCTCGGTAAAGGCTTTGAAATTGGCGGCTCCGCGCGGAATATCAATATGACGCGCCAGTGATTTTGGCTTGCCGGTATCCCTGCATTCCGCGTCCAGAAATTCATCAAAGCGGGCATTAATCCCATCCGCCACTTTGATGAGGATGGCAATCCGTTCCTCGATGGTCATCTTGCCCCAGGGGCCGCGCAGGGCATCCTTTGCCGCCCTGACCGCCGCATCCACTTCCGGCTTTAGTCCTTCATGCACCTCGCAGATCACCGAGCCATCAACCGGGTTGATATTCTGAAATTTCTTGCCGGACGTGCCCGGGGTATAGTCGCCATTGATGAAATGCATCACTGCCTTGCTTGACATTCTATGTCCTTATTTTGATTTAAGTCACAACCGTCATGAAACGGTCATTCAGTTCACGCTCGTAATAGAAAATAGCCTTGCCAACAGAGCTTGCCTGCCAAACCCGAAGTGGATTATCGGGATAATAGGCGTAGCCCCCTGAGAATACCTCGTTTCGGTTGCCGCTGGGGTCAAAGAAATAGATGGTCTGGCCGCGCGTGATCCCATGACGTGTCGGGCCAATATCCCGCGAAATATCATAGCGGGTCATGATATCCGCCGCATCGCGCAGCGATGTCCAGTCTTCCACCAGAAAGGATACATGATGCAGTTTTCCATCTTCCTCATGGCGAACAAGCGCCAGATCATGGGCCTTGTTGCTGCAGGTGAGAAACAGGGCGATGATCATGCCCGTATCATCATCAACAACCACTTCAGATGTGCTGAAGCCTAAAATATCTTCAAAGACCTTCTTCGTGCCGTCAATGTCGCCGCCATAAAGCAGGCAATGATCAAACCGCAATGCTTTCATACCGCGCGGGTCAAGCTGGGACACATCCGGATTATTGGTCATGGGGCCATTATCGGACAATTCCATATCAACATAAAGGTCAAACCGGTGCCCCGTTGGGGCCATAAAACTGATCCTGCGCCCAACCCCCGGTTGCTCGCCTGCGGCAATGGCCGTCACTTCAAAGCCTTGCCCCCGCAGCTTTTCTTCATATTCATCCAAATAGGTTTCATTGCTGACCTTAAAGGCCATCACATCCAGACCTGCCTCATCACATTCCCTCAGTATAATGCTATGGCGGTCAAATTCATCATAGGCCTTGAGATACACGCGGCCATCCGCCTCTGTGCCGACCATTTCCAGACCAATTCTATCCCGGTAATGAATGATAGATTCCGCCATATCCAATACCCGTATCTGTACAAACCCCGGACGTAAGACTCCACTTATTGCCATTTCCTGTCTCCTTTTATGTTAACCGTTATCACCATATCGCTTTTGGGAAACGTCTTGCATGCCAGCGTAAAATTCATGTCTTTTTCCATAGCTGAAACATGCTTTATGCTCATTTTTCCCGTTTCAAATTCACCCTTTAACACCCTTATTTTACACACCCCGCAGCCGCCCTGACGGCATCCTGCAGGAACTTCTTTTTGACCGTAGCGCGCCAGACCACTCAACAATGATTCATCTTCCCGGCAGGTAACAATCTTGTCAGACCCCTGTATGCTGATCTGAAACCCTTTATTCATCATATTCTTTTGAACAATGGCGAACGTTTGTCACCGCCGCCATCTGCTTTGCTCAGGAATTTTTCGCAATAGATGTCATTTTCAAACAAGCGGCCCTTCATTAAGGCCCGAATGGCCGCCTCTATCATTGGCGGCGGGCCACAAAGATAGGCCTGATGGCCGGCGAAAGAGCCGTTAAAATGCCGCACCGCCGCCTCATGGACGAAACCAACCTCCCCGTCCCAGTCATCGCCTTGTTTATTCTCGGACAAGGCGGGGATATAGGTGAAATTTTCATATTTTTCTGCAAGAGCCTGAAAATAGTCCTGATAATAGATATCTGCCTTGGCCCGCACCCCGTGAAACAGGGTGATTTCCTGAGAATACCCCTCATCCAGCAATTCATCTATCATGGATTTCGGGCTTGATAGCCCCGTACCGCCCGCAATGAAAATCATTGGTTTATGCTGTGATTTACGCACAAAAAACTGCCCATAAGGCGCAGAGAAGGACAGATCATCCCCCTCTGTCAATATGTCATGCAAATAGGCCGTCCCAAGGCCGCCCGCGACCTTTCGCACATGCAATTCTATATGATCGGCCTTTTTCGGCAGGTTGGCGATGGAAAAAGCCCTTGAGCCTTCTACGCCGGGTATGGCAAGCTGGATATATTGCCCCGCTTGAAATTTTATATCTTCCTTCAGCGAGATGACGATTTTCTTGATGTCCGCTGTAAAATCTGTGATCTCGGTGACCTGTCCCACATAGTCCTTGATCGGCAGATATTCGGCATCTTCATCTTCTTCGATATCCGCTTCGATCACCACATCGCTTTGCAACGTGCAGACGCAGGCCAAAGCTTTGCCTTCATCCCGTTCAAAATCCATCAATGCGAATGGCGAGGCATCCCCCAGATCAACATCCCCTTCAACAACCTCAACCTTGCAGGTACTGCACAGCCCGTGATTACATTGGTAAGGAATATAGATTCCGGCCCGAAGGCACGCATCCAGAATGGTTTGTCCCTCTTCGACCTCAAGGACCTCGCCAATGGGTTCTATGGTAAGCGCGTAAGTCATCAGCTATGGCTGCCTTTTATGCCATCGAGACCCGGCGTCCAGAAACGCAAGAGAGACTTATGGCCAAGGCCGTTATCGGCAAGGCTTTTGCCCATATCAGGCGTGAAATCTGCCTGATCTAGAGTCCATGTCACCTCATCCCAGTTGATTTTCTGAAAATCGGGGTGTTTGTTATAAACGCCGGGCAAAACCTCCTGCACCAATGCCGCAAAGGGCATTTCAGGGGGCAGAGGCAGGCAGACCGGCGCGCAGAACAGCAAATGCTGTTCCCAGTTAAAGTAAGTCAACTGATTGCCATGGAAATTTTCAACTTTATCCAATGGCTCAAATTCATATTTTCCGATGGAAGCTACAGACATCTCATCAATCCTTATCTAATATATTTTCAGGTTCAGGCTTTTTTGCGGTGGGCCTGCCATTCGTCCCAAAGCTTTTGGTCAGGGGAGCCGTTATATTCCAGATTGTCCGCCCCCAGATTAAAATTGTACCATTTGAGGACATCAGGCACCTCGGCGCCGCCGCAGTTACCCTGATAAATCTGATGAACCGGCAACCAGGCCTGAACATATTTTGCAGGCTCATAATCAAATATGTCCCTGCAGCCGAGCGAACAAGTGTGATATTTATCGCCGTTATATTCAGAGACTTCAAAGGATATGGTTGTCGGGTCATCCATATCGGTGAAACCCATGGGGATTTGGCAGACCTGACACAGCATGGGCAGGGTATCATTGTAAAAACGCCGCCCCGCTTTTTCTTCCTTATCCAGATATTCAAGGCGCGGACGATAATATTTATCGAAGGTGTTCGGATATTTTTCGGACAGCCAATCCAGCTCGTCCTTTTCAGGAACCCATGTGTGGAATGCCGCCGCATGGGTATAATTATAGAAAATATGCCACGCCTGATGGCTGATATGCTCGGCTTCTTTGGTGGCGATATCGGCATATTTCGGGGGCTTGATCCCGTAACGGGCCAAATCGGCAAATAAAGCGCCGCCCGCTTCGGTGAAGTAAATATCCCATGCCTCCCGCCATGACATAACCCGTTTTGGCAGCATATAATCCATCATCATGGCCACAAGAGCCAGCATACGTGTGCCGCGCCAGAACCATTTATCCATCCAGCGCTGGACGATCGGAATATTGCGCTCATCCTGTTCCAGCATGAATTTAATCACTTCCAGCCCCAGAGTCATATGCCGCGCCTCGTCAGACTGGGCAGAGAACCCAAAAGTCACCGTCGCCATATCGCCGTTAAAAGCAGCCCCTGACATGAACGGCACAAACAACAGATTGGTCAGCACATATTCAAAGGCAAAGGAGATAGAGGTCAGAAACTCAAATGGCCCTGCCGTACGGGCATCATCAAAGAAGGATTTTGGCACCGAAAGATACCAGACCCGATCATGCATATGCGGCGCACTATGCAGGCCGTCAAAATATTTATTATAATGGCTCATGGAATGTATCTGGGTCTGCACATGACGTAATTCGTCAATGGCCTGCATTTGACAGGCAACCCTTGGCCCCACCCCGCGAAATTGCCGGCCCACATGGGTAAACCCGCGTGCGGCCTGATATTCCAGAGGCGATACGCCGGTCAGAAATAATTTCAACGCATTGACATAACGGGCATCCGTAATACCCAGATGACCATTATTCTGCGCGAAACTATCAATCACCGCATAAAGTTTTTTCTCTTTTTCAGACTGAAATTTCCAATAGGCATCCATGGTCAGGCGAAAAGGATCTTCCCAGCCATCCCAATCATGAATGATGATACCTTCGTAATTATCATAGGGAAAGACCTTGTCCATATCCTGATAGGTGGTATCCCAGCCAAGGCCGCGCGTGAGCATGGAGTATCTCTGCTTAATGCCCAATTTGCTTTTTCTTTTTCCTGACATCATCTGCTCCTTTATACGTTCCAGCTCAACTCAAAATAATCGTCTTCTTCATCCACATTCCCTGCGATACTGACAAGGCTGAGATGCAATTCCTGCACGTCCCATTCCCGGCCCAGAAGCTCTTCAACGGTTTCCTGTTTGATGATCAGGCGACCCTCACAGTCAATCTTGACCATGGCCGGATAGATATTGACGGTGGCTTCCGGGTTATCTTTTTCGATGGCCTCAATGATGGGCCGGGCATCGTCATTATTCTGCAAGGTGATTGATACAATCCTGCTCATGGGTCTGCTCCTATATTTCAATACCGGACTTTTGGGCCCGTTTGGTGATTTCCGCGCGGATTGACGTCATGGCGTCAGCAGCGCCCTCGCCCAACACATGTTTGGCGATGGGGGTGAAGGCTTCGATGGCGCGATCCGTCCAGACAGACACCCATTTTGCC
>Ga0256839_1002150_pt1 | contig 22513 bp, 22 predicted proteins | sample 354166metaG_FD_185968 | JGI IMG/M metagenome (GOLD analysis project Ga0256839, IMG submission 185968) | Hydrothermal vent microbial communities from Mid Atlantic Ridge, Atlantic Ocean - 354-166 | ecosystem: Environmental > Aquatic > Marine > Hydrothermal vents | place: Atlantic Ocean: Mid... | reverse complement strand
TAGGAGTTTTGATCGGATTAAAGTACGCTGCAGGAGACCAATGCTAAGAAAAGGATATAGATATGCTTAAATTTATCAGGTACTTATGGCTTATTTCAATGACATTGGTGGGGGGGTGGTATATGATTAAGCCCTTATCCCATGTTTTATCGCTTTAAAATTGAATTAAACAATCCCAATCACTGAAATCTGCCGACCATAATCTGGCAAAATTTCATGGGTATTACGGCGATAGCTAAAAAATTCATCACTAAGTTGATAAGTATCCAAACTAATGTCTTCTGCAGTAATTTCACTCTGCTTACATTGCTCTAACAAATAAGAGGGTAAGTCAAAATAGCATTTCCCTTGATTTTCTCGTAAAAATTGAGCAGAAGAAATTTTACTAAGCTCATTGAGCTGATCAATGAAATCTTGCTGTACTTCATAAGATGATTGATGAATAGTTGGACCAATACAAGCACTAATTTGCTCTCGTTTTGCACCTAACGCACACATATTTTCTACCACTGCTTCAACAATACCGGTCACTGCACCTTTCCAACCTGCATGTGCTGCACCGGCTACTGAACCATCAGCATTTGAGAATAGTATAGGTGTGCAATCTGCCCCTAAAACACTCAAGAACACTCCGCGTTCATTAGTCACCATCGCGTCACCTTTACGAAAAATATCGTTAGGCATTTCTTTATTTATCACATAAACCTGGGTGCTATGTATTTGGTGTAAACCGTAAAGTTTTCCATTTTCTGCACCCAAGGATTTCATCACGCGTCGCCGGTTTTCAAGCACATTTTCAAGCGGGTCATCGGAGCTTGGGCTACAGTTTAACGAATCATAGACACCTGTTGACACTCCACCGTTTTTTGTAAAAAAACCATGTTGCACCCTACTAACTTTGGTCAATGCTGTACCTTGTTTAAATTGTATTGTCAAGGGAGCTTCCTCTAGTTGACGAATCTTATTTGTAATACTACGCTTGAATGTATTAATTGATCAAGTAAGGCATCTCTGATTAAGTCGATTATAATTTAGCTTCGATAAAACTGCCGATATTTTTCACGAAGTGAGACGTAATAGTCGTTCTATTGCGACGATCTTCGTGGAGAATAGCGGCGAATTTGGCAAGCTAAATATAATTGGACTTATTCAGTCTTTCCGTAAGTAACTAGGTAATAAGAATATGAGTCGAACCGTTTATATAAATGGGCAATACATTGCGGAAGAAGACGCTAAAATCTCTGTCTTTGACCGCGGGTTTTTATTCTCAGATGGGGTGTATGAAGTAACCACTGTACTGGAAAGTAAACTTATCAGCTTTGAGGCACACCTTACACGTCTGCACCGCTCTCTTCGTGAGCTTGATATGAATGAGGCTTGCTCTGATGATGAGTTACTCAACATTCATCGAAAACTCGTCGAAACGAACAATGTAAAAGAAGGCTTGGTCTATTTACAAGTGACGCGTGGCGCTGCTGAACGTGATTTCTTTTATCCAGATTCTGACACGCCCTCTTCACTGTTCTTATTTACTCAGGAAAAAACCTTAGTTAATGCACCACTTGCAGAACGCGGGGCTAAGGTTGTCACAGTAGAAGATCAGCGTTGGAGTCGCAGAGTAACTGTGTTCAAAGTCAAGACTATATCCCATACTTTGGATTCCATTCAGTGTTATTTCTGAGCATGGAATTTAAGATAGTTAATAACTTTCTCATACACGCAATTACAGCCACTTTTCTTATTTTACCTCTAGCAACAAGCCTATTGTAAAATGCTTTAATGACAGGATTATATTGTATCGCGCTCAGCATTGGCATGTATAAACTTGAGCGAACAACTTTACGACCACCCCATATCTGCTTTTTCCCTTTGCGTGGACCACTATCATTACAAAAAGGAGCAACACCCAATAACGCTGATATTTGTTTGTTATTTAGCTTACCAAGCTCTGGCAATTGAATTAGCAATGTAGAAGCTGTACGTTCCCCTATACCTTCAACACCAAGAATTAATTTCCGTCTTTTATGGTAAGAATCGGTATTTTCCAACAACGCTACAATCATTTTCTCTATTGAAATAATTTGTTTTTCAAGTAGTTTGATAACCGTGTTTATTGAATGAACCACTGTTTTACCTGAGGCTGTTTCTAGATGTTGTTTTTCAACACTTTGAAGCTTTGTTAATTGTTGTTGTCGTTTAACAAGTGATTCAAGTTCATAATTATCATCACTTTTTTCTTCTAGCCTGACAAGGTCTATAGCGTTAGCAAAAGCACGAATAACAACGGCATCAATGGTATCATTTTTAGCTAATCTGCCCATTGCTTTGGCGTAGTCTCTGACACGTTTGGCATTAACAACACTAACCTCAATAGATTGAGCAAGAAGGAAACGAGCTAATTTTTTTTCATAACCTCCCGTTGCTTCCATAATAAAATGCACGTCTTTAAGTGCGTATGGCAACCGTTTTAGTAAATCGAAAAAAGCACTTTCTTTATTTTCAATCGTAATAACGGTGTGTTCATCAAAAGCAATATCTAGTTTCTTTTTAGAGACATCAACACCTATTTTGTTGGTTGTATTCTTTAAAGTATCCACAATTTGTAGCTCCTAAGTTTCTCAGCCTTGTAAATTCGGATTCATTTGATCCTGGCAACTGTTCGAGATAATGAAGGAAGTGGTATAGCGACAAATACTCTGCGCGGTTTCTTTAGAACCTAGACATAAACAGCCTACTACACCGATTTTATTCAGTAGCTATTGTAAATAAAATCACAGGATATTGCCTGTAGATTGATCATACAAGATATAAAGTCGACCCAATTACTTTCACAGTCTATGGCTAAAATGGAAGCGAAACGTAAAGGCGCGGATGATGCTTGGTTTGTAACGGATGGATTAGTCAACGAGGCAACTTCAAGCAATGCCTACATTATCACCCACGAAAATATCATCGTGACACGACACCTTTCTAATCAGATATTACATGGTATTACCCGTGAAGCGATTCTAACAGTGGCGAAGGATTTAAATTTACAGGTGGAAGAAAGACCCTTTAGCATTGAAGAAGCAAAAAATGCTAAGGAGGCATTTATGACTGGCTCAGCTTCTTTGGTTTGCCCTGTAGTTTCAATAGATAAACATCAAATTGGAAGCGGAAGACCTGAAAAGATTGTTAAAAGAATACGTGAAACCTATATTGCACGCGCTAGAAAGCACGCTATTTAAAACATCAGTTGTAATTTAAAAAAATACCAAAGAATAATTGACATAAGAATATAAGAATATAAGAATATTATTATATAACTATATTCAGTCGAGAGGCTGAATATCCTCCATCCTCCTTTGGTGGTATTTTTGCAGCTCAATGAGCTGCATTTTTTTTGCCTAGAAATTATCGTCTGTAGACGAAAATAAACTACAGATATAATTAAAAAACTGATTTATAAGACTCTAGGGGTTTATCTATAGTCAAATTCTTCTGATGACTTTGACTATCTTTTCAGATTATTTATTTTGACTTTGTAGTTTTTTCAACAAATCAAGACCGACGTAACCATCCCCTGCAAAGCCATTTTCTATTTGCCATGTTCTTGCTGCTTCGCGTGTTTTAGAGCCCACTTTGCCATCTACCTCACCTGAATTATGATTAAACTCATTCAATCGTCTTTGGATTTCCTTTATTTGCTCGCTACTTAAAGCTTCGTCACTTCTTGGCCAAGCAATTCGAATGCTTTCTCCACCTGCTAATAACTGGCTTAACTGAGCAACCCCCAAGGAATAACTCAAAGATTTGTTGTATTTATTTATTACATGAAAATTATGAGTAACAAGAAATACGGGGCCAAAACGACCAGCTGGGATAAAAATACTGGCCAACCGCTGCGGTTGCTTGAAAGACTGACCATTTGCATTCTTTACACCGATATAACGCCATTGTACAAAACGTAATTCGTAAGCTGATGTATTCAATTTCCAATCGAAGTTTCGAGGAAGATTAACTTCTACACCCCAATCTTCTAATTCACGCCAGCCTGATTCTTTTAAAAAATTGGCGATAGAGGCAAATACATCTGCTTCTGTTTCCCAAATATTCACTTTTCCGTCTTTATTATAATCTACAGCATATTTTTGATAAGATGACGGCATAAACTGAGGTTGCCCCATTGCACCAGCCCACGAACCAATTAAACTACCCACATTTACTTTATTATTTTGAATAATGTGCAATGCCGCAAGTAATTCTTCTTCTGCAAATTTTTCCCGCTTTTCAGAGCGAGCATGATGAGCTAATGTCGCTAATGAACGGACAACATTTTTACTACCATAATTACGCCCAAAGTCGCTTTCCATCGCCCAAATAGCTACAATTACTTCTCGTTGAACACCATATTTTTTTTCAATTTCATCAAATAGTTCACGGTGTTTTTGAAGGAGCTTCTGTCCTCTTTTTAACCTTTTAGCTGATGTGGCGTTATCAATATAATCCCAAATATTTCGAGTGAATTCTGGTTGATTAGTATCTAATTTAATAACAGCTGAATCTGGTGTGATTTTTTGAAAAGCTTGATCAAACAGTAAAGGATTAATACCATTTAAAAGTGCATCTTGTTTAAATGATTGCTTCCATTGCTCAAAGCTCATATCAGCTTGCGCTGTAATAGTTAAAAAAACTAAAACAGAGCTAATAACAATTTGATAGAAGATGCGTTTAATTGGGACACTCCCGTAATAGCATTATTTTTGGCTTAATCCTTATTGTATTGTAATTTTAGCAGTATTAGACGAGCTGCCTCTTCGTAAAGATTTTTCTTGATTTTACCTTCTTCTTCTTCTTTCCCTAGGGCAAATTCGGCATCATATATGAAAACACGATCTAAACTTATACGATGATTTTTACCCATTTTCTTGTCAGAGCTCTCATCTGGAAAAATACTGTAATCAAATTTTAGTGAGAGCAAAAACTCTCGTGCCTTACGAGTACTTGTATAGGCAATAACTCTCTTACTTTCACGGAAATTATTAATTTTAATTATCGTCAGAGGTGATCTAGAAGTGTTTTTAACTAACTCGCCACCGGCCTCTTCAAGTGCTACTTCAAACGCTTTTACAAATTCACTCTCGTAAGAGATGCTCTCAAGTTGAATTTTTTGATAAGGCGAAGGAAGGTCTATATTTTTTCTAAGATGAAAGCCATTACCACTACAGGCCTGCAAGAATAATATCGCAAGAAAGGTACAAATCAATAATGGGGCTTTCGTATTCAACATATTTTAAAGAGTACACTAATTCGTGACTAAATTTAGTCACGAATTGTTATTTGTTCTCAAAAAGACATCTAGTTAGCAACAATATTAACTAAACGACCCTTAACTACAATGACCTTTCTAACGGTTGCATCTTCAAGAAAACGTTTTACATTCTCATTTTCCATTGCCAGCGCTTCTACTGTTGCATCATCTGCATTCACATCAACATCGACTTTACCGCGTAATTTACCGTTAAGTTGAATCATCATTTGAATTTTAGATTGTTCCAATGCAGTTTCATCAATTTCAGGCCAAGGTTCATCCATCACTGTCCCTTCATTACCTAAACTTACCCATAACTCTTGAGCTACATGGGGCATGATGGGAGATAACATAAGAACAATCTTCTCTAAAGCTTCATGACGAATCGCTTGCGCTTGTTCACCATCGTCTTTAAATTTAGAAAGGTCGTTAATCAATTCCATATTTGCCGCTATAGCCGTATTAAACGTGTAACGACGTGACATATCATCGGTAACTTTAGTTAGCGTAGCATAAACTTTATGGCGTATTTCCTGCTGGCTATCCGTTAGATTATCCAAATCCAAGTCAAAGTCCTTATTTGGATTCGTTTCAGCATGTATGTAAACCTGTCTCCATAAACGCTTGATAAAACGATTTGCGCCTTCAACACCCGAATCTGACCATTCCATGCTCTGATCAGGTGGTGCAGCAAACATTGAGAATACGCGTAAGGTATCAGCACCATATTTCTCGATTAATTCAGCAGGGTCAACACCATTATTTTTTGATTTTGACATTTTACTCATGCCATCGGTTTGTACTTCCCTACCCTTGTCATCAGTAATTTTTACAACTTTGCCTTTTTCATTACGCTCAACCGTCACATCTTTTGGTGCAATCCATTCTTGCCCACCCGATTCACCATCAATGTAATAGGTATCTGCCAATACCATGCCTTGTGTGAGCAAATTTGTGAATGGCTCGTCACATTCAATTAAGCCTTCATCACGCATAAGTTTATTAAAGAATCGTGCGTACAAAAGATGTAGAACCGCATGTTCAATACCGCCAACATACTGATCGACTGGCAACCAGTAATCTGCGCGCTCATCCAGCATCGATTTATCGTTATCTGGCCCTGTAAAACGCGCGTAATACCATGATGATTCAAAGAAAGTATCAAAAGTATCCGTCTCGCGAGTGGCGGATTTTCCACATTTTGGGCAAGATGTCTCATAAAACTCTGGCATCTGCTTAATCGGTGAAGAGCCAGACTCATCAAAGACGACATCCGTTGGTAGCTCAACCGGTAAATCTTCGTCCGGTACGGCAACTGCACCACAATCATCACAATAAATAATCGGAATCGGGCAACCCCAATAGCGCTGACGTGAGACTCCCCAATCTCGCAAACGATAGTTAATCGTTTTTCTACCTTTCTTAACTTTTTGTAAGAATTCTGCAATACCATCAAGCGCTTCTTCTGAACTTAGCCCAGTAAAGTCACCTGAGTCAATCAGCACACCTTTTTCGGTAAATGCGCCCTCTTTCATATTGATATTATTGGCAACTGACTCACAACTTGATGTAATCACTTGTTTTATAGGCAAATTGTAAGCATTTGCAAAATCCCAATCACGTTCATCATGCGCGGGAACAGCCATAACAGCTCCCGAGCCATAACTCATCAATACGAAATTAGCTACCCAAACGGGTACACTTTCACCTGTAATTGGGTGAACAGCTGATATCCCTGTTGCAAAACCTTTTTTCTCCATCGTTGCCATCTCAGCTTCGGTGGCTTTCATGTTTTTACATTCTTCGATGAAATCTGTTAGCTCAGGATTTTCGACAGCGGCGCGCGTTGCCAAAGGATGTTGTGGCGCAACCGCCAAATAACTCACGCCCATTAAAGTATCTGGGCGAGTTGTAAATACACTTAATGTTTCTTCGCTATTTTCTAAACCAAATTCTAGTTCAACACCTTCAGAACGCCCTATCCAGTTTTCCTGCATGGTACGCACTTGTTGCGGCCAATTTTCTAACTTGCGGACATCTTCTAACAATTCATCCGCATAAGCGGTAATTTTTAAGAACCATTGATCTATTTCACGTTGCTCAACGATTGCACCCGAACGCCAACCACGACCATCCACAACTTGCTCATTGGCTAAAACGGTATTATCGACGGGATCCCAATTTACCGTCGCTTTTTTGCGGTAAACCAAACCTTTTTCAAATAGCTTTAAGAAAAACCATTGCTCCCAGCGGTAATAATCAGGCTTACAGGTTGCAAGCTCGCGCGACCAATCGTAGGCAAAACCCATTGTTTTAAGTTGCGCCCCCATCTCTGCGACGTTTTCATCTGTCCATTTTGCAGGTGGTACGTTATTTTTAATCGCTGCATTTTCTGCGGGTAACCCAAATGCATCCCAACCCATTGGTTGTAAGACATTTTTACCTTGCATACGCTGAAAGCGCGAGATTACATCGCCAATCGTATAGTTACGCACATGACCCATGTGGAGCTTTCCACTTGGGTACGGAAACATTGATAAACAATAGTATTTTTCTTTATCTGGGTCTTCAGTGACTTCGAACGACTTGTTGTCTTCCCACATCTTCTGTACTGCGGGTTCTATATTTTTATGGTTATACTGATCTTGCATACTATAATTTACAGCTTTTTATCTCGCTCTTTCATTACGAGAATACTGCAACATTGTTAGGGGAGTGAGAGGATACCGAGGATTTTACGAAGTCGCTACTGTTTCGAGCAGATAATTTATAGAATAATTCTATAACACAAAGGTATATTATTAGATCATAATATACTATAATTCGCGCCTTTAAAATTTTTGAGACTCCTCCATGCAAAAACTAGGCACTACGCTTTCATCATTTATTATCGATGAGCAACGCAAGCTAGGTAATCAAGCCAGCGGCGAATTCACTGGTCTTTTAAACGATATCACTATCGCGTGCAAAGGCATTGCTAACCTTGTAAACATGGGTGATCTTGCTGATGTACTGGGCGCTACCGAGAGTGAAAACTCAATGGGCGATGTACAAAAGAAGATGGATTTGATTGCAAATGATCTTTTCATTGATGCGTTAGAGAATAACGGTCACTGTGCAGGTATGGCATCTGAAGAGTTGGATGAAATTCTAACACTCCCTGATGGCAAGCCACGTGGACATTACTTAGTAACCTTTGATCCATTAGACGGCTCGTCAAATATGGACATTAATATGGATGTAGGCGCGATCTTCTCTGTATTAAAAGCACCCGAAGGAAAAGAGAATCCAACGGCAGAAGATTTTGCAAAACCAGGTACTGAACAAGTTGCTGCAGGTTACTGTTTATACGGCCCTTCAAGCATGATGGTTTTGACGACTGGTTCTGGCGTAAATGGTTTTACATTATGTACTTCAATCGGTGAGTTTATTCTTACCCATCCTGATATGAAAATACCTGAAGATACGGCTGAGTTTGCTATCAATGCATCTAACCAGCGTTTTTGGGAGAAACCTGTTCAAGATTACATTGCTGACTGCATCCAAGGCGAAGAAGGTACTTTGGGCAAACGTTACAATATGCGTTGGGTTGCTGCAATGGTTGGTGAGATTCACCGTATTCTTTGTCGTGGTGGTGTTTTCTTATACCCAATTGATGAGCGTAACCGTGAAGTAGGTGGAAAGCTTCGTTTGTTATACGAAGGTAACCCAATGGCGATGATCGTAGAACAAGCAGGTGGCGCGGCAGATACGGGCTACGGACGTATTATGGAAGTACAGCCAAATGGTGACCCACACCAGCGTGTTCCTGTGATTATGGGTTCTAAAAATGAAGTTAATAAGATTCTTGAGTATCATAAGAACGCTTAGTCTTATTACACATTCGAAATTGAAAAAGGCGCAGAATAATCTGCGCCTTTTTTTTTGCTGGAAAGTGAATTTTTAACGCAGAGTACGCAGAGTTTTTCGCGGAGAGCCGCAGAGGAAAACATTTAAATAACACCACTGCAGTTCCCTGCGCTAAAAACATACAGCTATTGTCATACTGGCGAATGCCAGTATCCATCTCAATCAAACTAGAATTTATTAAAATAGATTCTGGTATCCACCAGAATGACGGTGAATTTCTAGAGTCCACCCCCCTCGTTTTTTGTCGATTTGTATTCCAGTTCATCGCCTTCTTGGCTCTTGGAAAGCCGTTTCGCAATACGCACCATCTGCGCCAGCTCTATTTCTAAATCATGACGCTTGGTTTCAAGATAGCTTTTTAAATCTTTCTTCCTAACAAATAAGAAGAATACTTTTAAGTTTTCTAAAGTCCGTCGATATTCACCGCGCAACGAAAGCGCGACCGCCGCACCAATCAATAAACTAATCACATAAATAATCAGCCACGTTAAACCAAAGGTTTGAAAAATATAGTAACTCTGTAAGCCCCAAAACAATCCAAAGAAGCCCATACCAATTAAAACTTGTGCGGTATCATGTTGATCTGTGTCTTTACTGACTTTTTGAGTAAGCCACGTAGTGATTTTGTAAGGAATATAGTTATTTAAAATCCCCCAAATTGCAACGGGAAAACCAATTAATACAATGCCCAGAGTTCGGAGGGTATAAAGCACTAAAAGTACGGGGCGATATTTGATACCTAGATGATAGTTATTAATTCCACAAACTTTGCAGAGCCGCTCAAATAATCGCAGTTTACTCATAAGGCTACGTACCTTATCTGGCTCGTATTCATTCAATAAATGCTGTGCTTCGATGATTCGCTGAAGAGACTGAAAGCGTTGCTTTAGTGTCGAAGTACGACGTTTCCCATGACGCATCGAAAAAAAACTTTCAAGACGAGTTACTAAATCTATGTCTTTCCATGAAGGGGCATTGAGTGTAACAGCCTCTATTCCAGCTTTTACTCTATCAGTGACTAGATGTGATGCATCATAATCATCCATGTCTTTTGGTATTTTTAGATCAACTGCACTTCCATAATGCACTAATACTTCCGTACGCGCCGCACGCTTCCTTACAAAAGTTAATCCCACAGGAATGACTACAGGCTCTACACCATTCGCGTCTATCGCACCAAGTACCATACGCGCAACGCCTGTTTTCAAATCGTGTACATACGAATCCGAATGGCTTTGACCTTCAGGAAAGATTACCAGTGTTTCATTTTGTGCGAGCAATTCATAACACTTAGAAAAGGTATCAATATTTTTAGAGGTATCAGTCTCTTCTGTTTTACGCCGATAAATCGGTACTGCGCCAATCAACTTTAAAATAGGCTTTAGCACTGGGTTTTTAAATAAGCCACTGCGTGCCAAAGGTCTTACATTTTTAGTGGTCGATGCTTGTAAAACGACAGCATCAATTAAGGCATTTACATGGTTCACACAAAAAATAATACCTTGATTATTAGGTATATGATCTTGCCCTGTTATCTCAAATTTACTGTAAAAAGTTTTTACAACTAGATGACAAAATTGCTTCCAGACCACAATAAACCCTCTGCGAATAGAAGACATGGATTTGTTTGGATTGTTTGGATTGTTTGGCATATAGTTAATATAGCTTACTTTTTATTATTGAGATGTTTCTGTGTCTGCTCTTTTACTATCAAAGCTGGATTAGAGTTGTTTAATAATTTATTATTTTTCCTCTCTTTATTACCGCGGTATAAATACCCGCCTAATGCACCACCAGCCGTTGTAATCGTCATAATTCCTAGCGTTAACATTTCAGTTAACAACATCAATGCACCAAAGCCCATTGCACCAGCCAGTGTTGCACCAACTTTAAAATTAGCTTTTCCATGAGTAAGCTTGGCTTCTTTAGAAATTTGTTGCTGTGTCTTTTTTACCATGCGCGTTTTAGCACGCTCAGCATTAACTTTTAGTTTTTCACGCTCTTGTGCGTGCTTGGCTTGTAAATTTGATAAATCATCCTTGCTTTTATGATTTGCAATAGACGAAAACCAAAATGCTGAAAAAATTGCAACAACAAACAACGGTACTAACAAGCGCAACCAAGCTATGCCTTGTAAGTCTTTGGGTGCAAGCATCACCAATGCAATGGTTGCAAGCTGTATCACGACGATGCCAATTAAAAATCTAAACATTTAGTTCATTATGATGAATCCAGATTCTATATAATAGCGTACTAACTTAGTCGAACGTAAGGTAATCCTATGCAAGCCCAAGCTAATGATGCACAAACCAATGTAGATGCAAATGAAATCAAAAAGTTTGAAGATGTCGCGCACCGCTGGTGGGATAGAGAAAGTGAGTTCAAACCTCTGCATGAGATTAATCCATTACGTCTTAACTATATTGATGAAAATGCTAATGGCATTAAAGGTAAAAAGCTCATTGATGTCGGCTGTGGTGGCGGAATTTTGGCCGAAAGCATGGCGCTTCGTGGTGCAAATGTTTTAGGCATTGATATGGGCGCAGCACCATTATCAGTTGCCGAACTGCATGCACTAGAATCTGGTGTTGATAATATCAAATATCAAAAAATCACTGCAGAAGAAATAGCAGAAGAGCAAGCAGGAAAATATGACGTGGTCACGTGCATGGAAATGTTAGAGCACGTACCTGACCCTGAGTCGATAATCAAAGCCTGTGCAAAGTTAGTAAAGCCAAATGGCCATGTGTTTTTCTCAACAATTAATCGCAACCCTAAGTCTTTTTCACTTGCTATTGTTGGGGCAGAATATGTTATGAATATGCTGGCAAAAGGTACGCATGAATACGCTAAGTTCATCAAACCTTCTGAGTTAGAAAATTGGGCACGTGGAGCAAGCTTACACCTTGAAAACATTAAAGGAATGACGTATAACCCCCTGCTACAAAGTTACAAGCTAGGCAGTGATGTTGGGGTTAATTATCTCATGCACTTTACTAAGCCAAAGAGTTAAACCTTCTATGCCTTTTATAAAAATCATTTCATCCTCACTGCTAATTTTTTCTGCCATTATGCTATCGGCTTGCAGTAGTCCAATCACTTATGATGTTCGTTTTGATAATGTAAGTTTTGATGCTAAAAAAAGAGTAACTGTCGCTTCTGCGGTTAATCTAACTGATCGAACAAAAATATCAGATTTAACTAACGCTATTATGGGGCTAGGCAAAAAAATTGATATTAACGAGGCAAGATTTGTCGCGAGGGAAGCTGTTTTATTTCCTCAATACTTAGCCAATCAATACCGTTTAATAGGCCCTCCAAACTCACAAAATGTCCTTGTAAATACAGGGAAGCGAGAAAAAGGGCTTTGCTATCACTTTGCGCGAGATATGACAGATCAAATTGTCAAAGGGCGAACTTACAAAACATTAACATTACAACGTGCTGTAGCAAACCAAGGCGGAACATTTGAACATAATGTTTTAACGGTAGCAGCAAAAGGCAAAGGTATTAAAAACTCTATCATTTTAGATGCTTGGAGACATTCAGCAACTCTACTCTGGTTAAATGCCAGCGAAGATCCAGACTATGATTGGTCTAAATATTATCCAAGAACCTACAAGCTACGCAGTGACGGCTCTAGACAATATATTCAAAACCCTGCAAAACCTAACAACTAATATTAAACTCTACGAACGAAATAAAACTCATGATTAACTTTAAGATTATCCGCATTAGCCTTTTATTTTCTGGACTACTTTTATTAAGTGCCTGTACCTCTATCCGTTTTGATGATGTAAGTCTTGATAAAAAAGGCAATACCGTTGTAAAAGCCATCGTCTCTGAAGATGAAAAGAAAATTGTAGATCTCTACAATGCCATCATGACACTTGGCCCTAATATTGTACAAAGCGAAGCTAAGTTTGTTGCCAGAGAAGCGGTTCTTTATCCCAAAATACTAGCTAATCGCTACAAACTAATGAGCCCACCTCTTTATCAAAATGTACTCGTGAATTACGGTAAAAGAGAACGTGGCTTATGCTATCAATGGACACGTGATATGGGTTTGCAGATCAACCGCCCCATGAAATCACTGCACTTCTTTCATGGTGTAGCATTTCGTCGTAACTATTGGAAAGAGCACAGCACCCTAGTTGTCGCGGCAAAGGGAAAAGGCGTAGCTGACGGGATAGTGCTAGACCCTTGGAGAAACTCAGGTACTTTGTTTTGGAGCAGAGTTAAAGATGACAAGAAATACCCATGGGTTAGATTTACCGACTAATAAAGTAAATAACCATATTCTTATAACGTAGTTTTAATCTCACCCTAGAAGGGTGTTTATTCTTAATAACTACTCATGTCACTTTACATACAAATAACGTCATACCTGCGAAGGCAGGTATCCATAGTTGTACAAAGTGCCATACTGACAGATGGATTCCCGCCTACGCGAGAATGACAGCTTTTCTAGAAACTATAATATTATAAACTTACACATTCTCAGGCTATAGCCTACCGATCTACCCACGCCCTCAGGACGAGGGTATGATTTTTAATAGATGGTCTTCCTTCACCGTTATGGATAAAGTAATCAAAGAAAACCTGATTAACACCAAAAAACAAATAAAAACAACTATTTAGACAAGCCACCCCCCCTCTTTTTCGATGATTTGTATTTGAATAGTCACAAATATCACACAAATCATCGAGCCGAGCGTAGCGAGACCATAGCTTTGTTGTTTAAAGCTAACCCGAAGGGCGCATAAAATACGTAAAAAAGGGGGAGGTGGTTAAGGAAACACTGATCAATTCCAATTATTTTCAGCTTGCCAAATCTGCGCTGAATTCTAATCGACTTAATCAGTCTCTCCTTAACTAAAATACGCCAAAAATCATCTTTTGCTCCCCAAAATAACGCTTTTCTTTTTTTTCAGTGTCATTCCGTGTGCTTCCGTGGCAAAAATGCTTTAATCACTCCATGAAAATTACCAAAAATTCTCCAGAGCTCTTATTGCTACTCATCGCGGCTGGGTCATCAATGGGTTTTGCTATTTGGCTAAACCTATTAAACAACTTTGCGATTGATCGTGCGGCTTTTACAGGTAAAGAAATTGGTATTTTACAAAGTTTACGTGAGATCCCTGGGTTTCTGGCATTTACGATTATCTATGTTTTGATGTTTATTCGTGAACAGCGCATGGCTTATGTATCTTTATTTATTTTAGGTATTGGCACACTGCTTACTGGCTTCTTTCCTTCTGCTATTGGCTTTTATATCACCACGATTATCATGTCGATTGGCTTTCATTATCTTGAAACCGTACAAAATTCTCTATCCCTACAATGGCTTGATAAGAAAGATGCGCCAGAGTTCTTAGGCAAGATGATTGCCGCAAAATCAGCGGCTGCTATTGTCTCCTTCTCATTAGTTTGGTTCTTATTTGAATGGCTAGGTTTAGATTATCAATGGATTTATTTTGCCGGTGGTAGTATTTCAATTGTGATTGCCATTTACAGCTGGTTTAATTTTTCTAATTTTCCGCAAAAAGTTTATCAAAGTAAAAAACTTATTTTACGTAAACGCTATTGGCTCTTTTACGCTCTACAGTTTATGGGGGGCGCTCGCAGGCAAATTTTCGTGGTGTTTGCAGGCTTCTTAATGGTCGAAAAATTCGGTTTTAGTGTGGGAGAAATATCCATGCTTTACTTAATCAATGCTACTTTGAATATCTTTCTCGCACCACGTATCGGTAAGCTGGTAGGCTTAATTGGCGAGCGCCGCACCCTCATTTTTGAATACATTGGTTTAATCGCAGTTTTTATAGGGTATGCCGTCGTAGAAAATGCAAACTTTGCGATTGCCTTGTACGTGATTGACCATCTCTTTTTTGCCATGGCAATTGCTCAAAAAACCTATTTCCAAAAAATCGCTAACCCTGCTGATATTGCATCCACCGCTGGCGTATCTTTCACTATTAATCATATTGCAGCGGTTGTAATACCTGTTTTATTTGGTGTGCTTTGGATTCAATCACCCTCTTTAGTTTTTTATATCGGCGCAATCATGGCGGGCATTTCGTTAGTGCTAGCATTTAATGTACCCAATGCACCCGATGCTGGCAACGAAACAATTGTGGGTCACTTTGGTAACCACGCTACCGAAGCTAAGGCATCATGATGAATAGCGCTATATTCAGAGCAACGTTTGTGCTTTTTTTGATGACTATAAATCTAAGTATATTTTCGGCAGACGCTGATGAAGTAAATGGTAAGCGTTTAGCAAAAAAATATTGTAGTGAATGCCATCAAGATGATGGCAACAGCAAAGACGACAGTATCCCGAAAATCGCAGGGTTTTCTGCCGCCCTCACCTACGATATTCTCGACCAATTCAAGAGCGGTTATCGTGATGCAAAAGAGATAAAAAACAAAGACGGTCAAATGACTGATATGGTGAAGATAAGCAAAAGCCTGAAAGAGGACGAGATTGAAGCACTCTCCTTTTATTTTTCAAAACAAACCTTTAAACCAGCAGTGCAAGCATCCAATGAATCATTAGTAGAAACAGGTAAACAGCTACATTTAGATTTATGCAATGATTGCCATGTAGACCTTGCTACGAATAGCGATGACGATGCGCCTATATTGGCAGGTCAATGGAAAACATACTTAACAGAGCAGTTTGATCACTTCTCTAATCGTACAAGAAGAATGACACGTCGTATGAAACGAAAATTTAGAAAACTGGATGATAACGATAAACAAGCCTTAATAGAATTTTATGTGAGAAGTGTAAAAGAATGAGCTATCTATACCTCGCCATCGCAATTATTGCAGAAGTCATTGCAACGAGTGCCTTAAAAGCCTCAAATGAATTCACAAATCTGATTCCTAGCGTGATTGTTATTATTGGCTATGGTGTTTCATTTTATTTTATGATGCTAGTGTTAAGAACCTTACCCCTAGGTATAACCTACGCCATATGGTCTGGCGTTGGCATCGTCTTTGTTGCCATAATAGGTACATTTTTATACAAACAAACACCTGATTTACCTGCCATTATAGGCATGGGTTTAATCATATCTGGTGTTGTGATTATTCACCTTTTCTCTAAAAACATCACACATTAAAGTCACAAAAGTCGCACATTAAGGATACAAAAAATGAGAATATTACACACCATGCTCCGCGTAGGAGACCTAGATAAATCCATCGAGTTCTACACCAAAATTCTTGGCATGAAAGAACTACGCCGTAAAGAATACCCAGATGGGAAATTCACCCTAGCTTTTTTAGGTTATGGCGACGAAGCTAACAACACAGTGTTAGAACTCACGTACAACTGGGGTGTAGAAAACTATGAACTAGGCACTGCCTTTGGTCACTTAGCCATCGGCGTACCTGATGTTTATGAAGCTTGCGAGAAAATGAAGGCAATGGGTGGAAAAATCATCCGTGATGCTGGCCCAATGAACGCGGGTACAACCATTATTGCATTTTTAGAAGACCCAGATGGTTATGAGATTGAGTTGATTGGTGGTCGGGAGTAAACACTTTTAAAAAGTGAATTTATACTTGATCAGTTTCTCCTTAAAGGCCATCAGACCCGAATAGCTTGCCTTTTATTCCTTGATAATGCAAAACCAGTAATAGCTAATCCTGTTATTAATAATACTAAGAACCACTGAGAGAGTGTAGGTACATTTACAGGTGTATTAATTGCTATAAAATTTCCTACGATAGGAGCACCATTAATTTTAGCCAGTCCTTTATTTATAGGAGGACCAGCGAACCCCATATCGAAAGTTAAAGTATTCCCACCACCATTAGTGAAGGTCAAAAGAGGGGTTCCAGCTACTGGTGCAGTTGTATCATCGACATACCAACCTGTTGCCACACCATATTCTAAATATGTTGTGGTTGTTGGTGATATTACTGCGGGTAACGTCATATCCGCTTGAGTCCAAGTATTTCCACCAATTTGAAAATTAGCACTAAAATTTGTCATTTGATTCATTAGACAGTTAGTGCAAGTAGTTGGGTAATCAAAGCTAATTAGCCCCGTTCCGCCTGATGGAAAAGTAAACGATATACTGTAACTTTGAGAAAATGCTTGTTTCGAAAAGCCTATTAAAGCTAATAAAAACAGCGTTTTAAAAAACTTAGACATTGATAGTCACCTCATTGTTCATCAATATTTACCTTACTAAATAATCCTATAATTCCTTTTAAGATCATATTTACCTACCAGTACCTTAACTGCTTTGCGCCTGATTTATATCATAAAGAAAAGTACCAACCTATATTTTTAATTAATCTTTTCAAAAATATTTTCAGCTCACCACCCGTCATGGTTACACATACCAGTATCCTTAGCACCATCCCGTAGATTAAGCCTAAGATTCATCAATTCTTTACTCTAGATTCCATGTAAATAATGTTAACGAAGTTAAAAATACTTGCATTTCATTATTTTTGGGATTATATTCCCAAAAGAATAAACAACCACGAGAACATAATCATGAAAACAAGAACAAGATTAACTGCTTTAGCTGCAACACTTCCCCTTAGTACCTTTTTAATTGCATGCGGAGGAGGTACTTCCACAACAACGAGCACTGGTGTACCAGGTACTATCAAATCTACTGCCATATCATCAGGAACTATTACAGGGTTTGGTAGCGTCTATGTAAATGGCGTGAAATTTGACACAAATAGCTCATCATTTGATATTGAAGGCATCGAAGGCTCACAAGACGACCTTGCCATCGGCATGGTGGTAAAAGTAAACGGAACTATTAATCCAGACGGAGTAACAGGAACGGCAACACGTATTATTTTTGATGATGATTTACAAGGCCCTGTAACTAACTATGTAATTAATCAAAATGGTCAAACTGCAAGCTTTACGGTACTCGGTACAAATGTAGAAATTGACAGTAAAACCACTCATTTTGACGATGATAACGGATCAATTAGCCTTAACAGCATTAGAAATGGGGATATCGTTGAGCTCAGTGGTTTCTTTGATGCTAATGGAACGCTCATAGCTTCTCGTATTGAGGGTAAAAATGGCACTGACAGTAATATTGAAGTAAAAGGTAATATTACTAATCTAGTAGTTGCCACAAGTAATTTCACTATCAACGGCATTCAAATTGATGCTTCAGGCGCAAGATTCGAAGACCTTCCTAATGGCTTACGTGAAGGCGCTTATGTTGAAGTAAAAGGAAGCTATGACGGCACTAGAATCATTGCAATAGAAGTTGAATCTGAAGAATACGAATACGACGATAACGATGAGTTTGAAGTTGAAGGATTCATTACTAATTACAATGGCAATAGCAGCTTTATAGTGAACGGTATTACGGTAGACATCAGTAAAAACCCAAGAATGGAACCCCGTAATTTACAACTTGCTAATAATCTACAAATTGAAGTTGAAGGTCGCTTGGTGAACGGAGTATTAATTGCTAGTGAACTTAAAATGCGCGGTGGTGAAATTGAAGTTTCAGCGCCAATCACTTCAGTGGATATTGCCAACAATCGTTTTGAAGTAGAACCAGTAAATGGACAAAGAATTGTTATTCTTACAGGAACAGGAACTCAATTTGAAAATGACCTAAGCAATAGTTACTCAGTACGCATCAGTGATTTAAGAATTGGTCAATTTGTAGAGGTGGAAGGTTACCAAAATAGTGATGGTAGTATCACTGCCCATGAGGTTGAAATTACACGTCCTGAAGAAGTGGAAGTCCAAGGAGTTATTGAAAGCTTTCAAGCCAACACGATTACGATACTTGGCATTAATTTTGAATTAGCAAGTTTTACACGTTTTGATAGCGATGGAAGCTCTATTCGATCAATCGATGCATTAAGATCTAGAGTGAACTCTGGAGAAAGAATATTAGTTGAAGTAGAACTTATTAATAATACAAATACGATTTCTAAAATAGAAATTGAAGACTAATTCAGGGTTAGTATTCCAATCCTAAGAAATTATTCGAATATTCTTAATTTATTAATCGCTCCAAAAGTAGTTACTTGCTTCCCACGCCCTTTGACTCCGCCCAGAGAGCTACTTCTGAGTAGTTCCCTGAGTGGAGTCAAAGGGTACGGAGACGGATACTGGCATCAGCCAGTATAATGAACGCGAGACTACAACAACACTTAGGCAGTTTTTCAAGAGAGGAGTTTTATACACACTATATGGCTCTAACCTTTGAAGAAAACACGTGCTTTATAGCTTTTAACATTACCACCCCCCCTGTTTTTCGCTGTTTTGTATTATCGACAATGCTACAATCTCCCTCATGCCCAGTCCCTTTTCAAAACAAACTTTCCTTTTATTACAAGGTGTTGCCACACCCTTTTTTCCTGAATTAGGTAAAGCCTTGGAATCAGCGGGTCACCGCGTTTTAAAAATGAATTTTTGCGGTGGGGATTTACTCTCGGGTCGATTCTTTTCAAATACACTTAAAAACATCAACTACCGTGGTGGTTTGCAGGGGCTTGATGCTTTTTATATTTCGATTTTTGATGAGCACAACATCACTGATATTATTCTATTTGGTGACACCCGCCCACTTCATACACCAGCTGTGCGCATCGCTAAAGAAAATAATATTACGGTTCATGTGTATGAAGAGGGTTACTTTCGTCCAAACTGGATAACGCTTGATACTGGGGGAGTCAACGCATTTTCGAGCCTTTCAAAAGACCCTGACTATTATCTAAACTATTTTCAGTCTGGTTCATCAAATTCTCTTTTTGATAATAACCGTCATGAGAAGGCAACCATTAATACAGGTGGTGGACTTGCTATTAGGGCTTGGCACGATATTCGTTATCACGCGGCAACCATACTACTGAAAGCACATTTCCCGCATTATCAATCGCATCGACCTGAGCGAGCATCTAAAGAATATTGGGGTTGGATTAAGCGTCTGCCTAGCTTATTTTTATATTATAACGATCAATCAAAGCAAAAAATCACTTCGCTATTAAGAAACCAAAAAGCATTTTACCTCCTGCCTTTGCAATTGGATGGTGATTCGCAAATGCGTATTCATTCACCTATAAATACGGTGAGCGAACTCATTGAAACTGCGCTTAAGTCATTTTCAAGCCATGCTCCACGCGATAGTGTGTTAGTGATTAAAAACCATCCGCTTGACCCTTGGTTTGTTGATTATCCTCAGCTAATTAATACAGCCACTAAGAAATATAATATTGCCAAGGATCGTGTCATTTATCTTGAATCAGGCGATCTAAATAGTTTATTAAAAAATGCCAAAGGGACTGTTTTAGTCAATAGCACGGTGGGTACATCAGCATTACAGCTAGGATGTCCCGTCATCGCTCTAGGTTCAGCGATTTATGATATGGCGGGTTTAACATTTCAGGGGGCTCTTGATCAATTTTGGACGGAGGCTAGCCCACCCGATAAAGAATTATTTGATAACTTTCAAAAGATAGTCATTGAAAAAACCCACATCAACGGTGCTTTTTATAATCGCCAAGGTATTGAGATGGCGGTGCGGGGAAGCTTGTCAAAACTCATAAATACGCTAAGCTAGCCAACAATGACAAATAGAAAAAATATTCTCATAACAGGCGCAAGCAGTGGCATTGGCAAAGCATTAGCAAACCGCTATGCCTGTGCTGATTCTCGTTTATTCTTATTTGCAAGAAATACCGAAAAACTAAAACAAGTAGCAAACTCTTGTGAGCAAAAAAAAGCTGAAGTTATCATTTATTCTATCGATATTACCAACACAGAAGCCGTACAAGAATTAGTTGCTAACGTTGATGCAGAATATCCAATTGATCTAGTTATTTGCAATGCGGGTGTCACTAGCGTTTTAGATGATGAAGGTAATGCAGAATCATGGGATACCATTACTCATGTGATAGATACTAATTTATACGGCGTTTTAGCCACTCTAAACCCATTGATTAGCGAATTAAAAAAACGTAAACACGGACAAATTGCAATTGTAAGTTCGCTTGCCGCTTATTACGGAATGCCTATCACGCCCATATATTGCGCCAGCAAGGCAGCACTTAAAGGTTATGGCGAATCTTTGCGGGGTTGGCTAAAACAGGATGGTATTAAAGTGAGTATGATTTATCCAGGTTTTGTAAAATCGGATTTAAGCGACAAGTTCACCTCAGACAAACCCTTTATGGTTAGCCCCGAAAAAGCGGCAGACATTATCTACCGAGGCATTGCAAAAAACAAAGCCAGTATTTCATTCCCCTTCCCGCTTAATTTTGGAACTTGGGCCTTATCCATTTTACCGAGTGCTTTAGCGGGTTGGATTATGGGAGTGCTTTACGGAACAAGAAGCACTAAGCATTACGCTAAGAACGTAACTGAGAACATAACTAAAAACGAAGCTAAAAATAGCTCAAAGAATAAAACCTAATGCAGTTTTTTATATTCGTATTAATAGCGACCATTCTCGTCACTATCATCACAGAGCGTTTTATAAAGCCTAAAGCAACCGTATTTTCTATCGAAACATTTACTTTGCACGGCGCTATTATCACCATGATATTTTTAGGGCTAACACTCATTGTGCAACGCCCTATTTTTTCGTCCTTAACCGTCATTATCTTTTTTATTATTGTAGTCGCTGTCAATAATGCAAAATACATCGCGCTCAAAGAACCTTTGGTTTTTTCTGACTTTGCGATGTTTGCTCAGGCATTTAAACACCCGCGTTTATACTTTCCCTTTTTAGGTTTGCTCCCCGTCATTATTGCGCCTGTTCTGATTATTGCTTTAATCATTACAGTATTAAAATTAGAACCCGCAATGGCATTTACATGGCAACGAATCCTTTCAAGCCTTGTTGTCATCGCTATATTACAGAGTTTAAGCAATAAAATTGCCCTTGGCTTTGCCTTATCGAGCAATATTGAAGAAGACAATGCCAAGTTTGGCTTGGTAAATAGCCTCTACAGCTATTTTATGCAGTCACGAACACAGAAACACCAGAAAATAGTCGAGAAAACACTCAAAAATACCCTTTTTTCTAACCCACCCCCCCTCTTTTTCGATGATTTGTGTTTTAAAAAGAGCAAACCCAACATCACAATCATCCAAAGCGAATCCTTTTTTGATGCTAGACGGTTACATCCATCCATAAAAACAAATATTTTACAAAACTTCGATCGCATCAATGCCGAATCAACCCAGTTCGGTAAGCTAAAAGTCCCAGCATGGGGCGCGAATACCATGCGCACGGAGTTTTCATTTTTAACGGGCATTAAAAACGAGGACTTGGGCTTTTATCGCTATTATCC
>Ga0256839_1002149_pt1 | contig 22514 bp, 20 predicted proteins | sample 354166metaG_FD_185968 | JGI IMG/M metagenome (GOLD analysis project Ga0256839, IMG submission 185968) | Hydrothermal vent microbial communities from Mid Atlantic Ridge, Atlantic Ocean - 354-166 | ecosystem: Environmental > Aquatic > Marine > Hydrothermal vents | place: Atlantic Ocean: Mid... | reverse complement strand
CCGGCTTAAGAACATCCTGCCTGCCAGTTGTCGACCGATAGTCGTTACTGATGCGGGATTCCGGGTACCGTGGTTTAGCTTGATTCAATCTTTAGGCTGGGACTATATTGGACGAGTCAGGAACAAAACGTTTTGCAAGAATGAGTTAGATGAGGAGTGGCACCCCGTCAAAGAGCTGTATCAACGGGGCTTCCATGTTCTCTTGAAAAAATCACCAGTTGTAAAGATACCCAATTGTAAAATGTGAGTTGGGTACCTTTTATTTTTTTGGAATTAGTCTATAATCCCTGCCTCGCTTGACTACCAAGACAAATCTTTTTGTGTTTTTTCACTGGTGTTTTTGAATTTTCCAACGCCGGGATGGCCTGTTTCAGAGTCGGCAGGGCAGGGTAATTACACCATTTTACGGGATTTGGTGAACCCACTGTCTTGCCGGAAAAATTTGATTTGTGTTTTGTCCTCCTGTAGCCGGGAGTGCTCTTCTCCGTATTTTTTTATAAATTTTGTAACTGCTCAGATTGCTTCTGAAACGGATCAGAACAAGGCGGAAAACGTGAGTTTACAGGGGTAAATGACTATTTTCCAACGCAGGGATGACACGTTTTGGAGCAAACTGAATAGTTGCCGAGTTTTTATTTTTGGAAAATCTTGCATGAGGGTCTTGTGATTTTTGGGTGGCACCGCAGGACTCCGCGAAAATTGACACAATTCTAGAGGTGCCTTTGTCGGTAAGGATGGGGTTTGTTTTGGATTGATGTTGGTTGTACCGGGTAAAGAATGAAAAATCATGGTGGGGATATCTGAAGCAGATACTCTGACAAACAAATATCCTTCCAGTCCAAAAAAATGCTCAAAGAGGGAACTATTTCATTGCAACAGGCGTGTTAGATGGGTAACGGGTACAAAAGTGAATTTTGAACTCGTTTTTTATGAGTTCCCGCTTTTTTCATAAGGAAATGTTGTGCTGCTTTATTTTAAAACAATATTTACTCTCAGCTGTTTCCCGAACCGTTATTGTTCCTGGAATGTATTACTGGCTGCAGGAGTTATCTTTTGTATTGCCACTCCGGTTGTTGCGGCCCCCGCCTCAATAGTATTGAAATCTCCAGCAGCAGAACATCGTGCTGCGGTAGAGGAAGCCCGTCGGGGGCAATATGATTCAGCGCTACAACGCTTGTCCGGCCTGGTGAATGCCTATCCCTCCCGTAAGGTATATCTTCATGATTACATTAGTGTTCTTGCGTGGGCCGGGCGTGATGAAGATGTACTGGAAAAACTGTCACGTATCAACCTGAAGCGTACACCCGGCTATGTTCTCAATGCGATTGGCAAGTCGGCACGCAACCAGAAGCAGCCCGGTTTGGCTGTCAAGTTATATCGTGAAGCCCTCAAGCGAAGATCTGAAAAACGCCAGGCCCGCCTGGGTCTGGCGTTGAGTCTGGCCGAGGCCGGACAGCCCCGGGAAGCCGAAGAGCAGCTGGGAATTTTATTGAGGCGTAATCCCGACTCTATTGAATTGCTTGAAGCACTGGCTTATGTGAAGCAGGTGGATGGAGACTATGCTGGAGCCATTGCGGCTTATGATCGTCTGCTAGCGAAAAAGCCTAACCATCGTGCTGCCCGTCGTGGTCGAATTTTGAACATGATCCGTTTGGGAGCGGCTCATGAGGCAGCTCGTCTGGCTCGTCGCGAGAGCGAGTTGTTCAGTGATGAAGAGCTTCAGCAGATAACTGCACACAAGGCTGCGGCGGTAGTGCGGTGGGGGCGGCTGCCGGTAGTAAATCCTGTGGATCGCTACCGTGATAGCGATCGGGCTATCGGATTGTTGCAAATGCAATATGATCAGATGAAGGACAAGACAACCCCTTCGGCCCGGCGCAACCGCTTTGACCTTATCAGCGCTTACCGTAACCGACGTTACATGAACGAAGCGGTTGCGTTGTATGAACAGTTGCGTGAGCAAGGTATAAAACGGTTTCCTCCCTATGTACAGGCCGCAGTTGGAGAGGCTTTTCTCTCCTTGCGCCAACCGGAGCGGGCTGCAGTTCTGCTTGAACAGGCTGTAAAGAGATATCCTGATGATCTGGATGCCCAGTACGCCCTGTACTACGCTTATTTGGAGTCAGGGCGCTATCGGAAATCACTTTCCCATATAGATGCACTAGCTGCTTCGCTACCTGGAAGGGAGTGGCAACCCGGGAGCAAGGAGTGGGTATGGAATGCCGATAAATTGTATGCGCAGACTGTTGCTGCCCAAGCGCGGGCCTATGTTGGCAGGCTTGATGCAGCCGAGCGCGAACTTCGTTTGCTTATGTCACAGGCTCCTGCCGATTCCGATGTAAGAAATGCCTTGGCGGGTGTTGCATTGTGGCGGGGGTGGCCACGCCAGGCTCTGGCTGAATATCGGGTTGTGCTCGCACGGGATCCGGAAAATCTGGGTGCCCGTACCGGTGTTGCCCGAGTAATGCTGGCCAGGGGTGATACAGTCGGTGCTGACAGTGCGCTGGAATCTTTATCGCTTTATTACCGTGATGATCCCCAGGTTAAAGAGCTGCTTCGGGAGGCAGAAGTCGGTAAAAAAAGGGAGTTTTGGCTAGGTGTAAACGGAGGTTCCAGTTCCAGTCTGTATCAAGGCAGTGATGAGTTTGGCATCGAAACCTACTATTACGATAAACCCAGCCGTCCCGGTTTTCGCCCTTTTCTCTTTTTGCTGCACAGCGAAGCCGATTTTTCCGGGCTGACAGCCACTCGCAACCGTTTGGCTGCCGGGTTGCATTACCGGAAACAGGATCTGGTGCTTCGGGGCAGTATCAGCGACGGAGATGGTGCACCGGGAGTTTCATTTCAGGGAGACTGGGAATTTACAGATCACTGGCGCGTCCATTTGTCGGCGGACAGTTTCAGCAACCAAACACCATTGCAGGCTGAACTTTCCGGTGTTCAGGCATGGTCTTTTTCGGTAGGTACAGAATACCGTTTTCATGAGAGCCGGCGTTTGGGCTTATCTGCGCAGTATATGGGTTTTGATGATGGAAATCGCCGGAAAATCTTTACCGCATTCGGGCGCCAGCGTCTGATAAACAAGATACGTTATCAACTGGAAGGAGGTCTTACCGCTTATCGTCAAACCAATAGTGAGGATGATGCTGCTTATTTCAATCCATCGCGGCAAACCACCATCGAACTGGGCTTGAATAATCAATGGCAAACCTGGCGTCGTTACGAAAAAACCATGCATCAACGCCTGTTGGTCAATGTTGGCACAAGCAGCCAGCGCGGGTTTGATACCGAATTGACATGGCGTGTGGGTTATGAACATCACTGGAGTTTCAGTCGCCTGTTGAGTTTGAGTTACGGTATCAGCCGAGCTCGCCCCGTTTACGATGGCAATCGGGAATATACCACCCGTGGCTTTCTGAATTTTTACGCAAGGTTTTGATAATGAGCAAACAAAAAAAGAGATCAGGAGGATGGATTAACGTGCTCTATCAATTCTGGGTGACTGTTTTTCTCGTGCTGGCTGTATTACCTGCCAGTGCTGAACTGATAGTGCTTTCGTACCACGAAGCAGATCATGCCCTGGATCGCAGAGAGGATTTCAACGCAATGGCTGTTGAGACCACGGAACTGGCAAAGCAGTTTTCCTGGCTCAAGGAGCACGGTTATGTATCGATAAAAATCGATGATTTGCTGGCCGCGCAACGCGGGGAGCGCCCTTTGCCGGAGAAGGCAGTCCTGCTGACTTTTGATGATGGTTATCGAGGGATGTATAAACAGGTCTATCCGCTGTTGAAGGTGTTTGATTTCCATGCAGTACTTGCGGTAGTGGGACGGTGGCAGGAAACTCCGTTGGCCAGGGATGTTCTCTATGGGAGCGAGTTGGTGCCGCGTAACTATTTTCTGCGCTGGAGAGAGATTCGCGAAATGATCAAATCCGGCCGGGTGGAGATCGCTTCCCACAGCTATGACCTCCACCACGGTGTTCTCGCCAATCCACAGGGGAATGTTCAACCTGCCGCGGTTACCCGGCGGTACAATGCAAAAACCGGACGTTACGAGAGCGATGCCCGATACCGCAAGCGCATTCGTACGGATCTCCAGCGCAACTCAGATCTTATTGCCCGCAAGACGGGTGTTCGACCCCGGGTTCTGGTATGGCCATATGGCGCTTACAATCGGGTTACCGTTGACATTGCCCGAGAGGTAGGCATGCCAATCACGTTGACGCTCGAGGATAAAAGGGTGGATATCCACAATCTTGGCACAGTTGGGCGTCTGTTAATTGGTCACGGTTCCAATCTGGAGAACTTTATCTGGCAGATCAATAATCATAACAAACCACACATCGAGCCGGTACGGGTAATGCATCTGGATCTTGATTATGTCTACGATCCTGACCCAAGGCAGCAGGAAAAAAATCTGGATAACCTTCTGGACAGGGTTAAAGAGATGGGGGTCAATACCGTCTATCTTCAGGCGTTTGCCGATCCCGATGGTGATGGCAATACCGATGCGCTTTATTTTCCCAACCGTCATTTACCGGTGCGGGCGGATCTGTTCAATCGTGTAGCCTGGCAGTTGCGTACACGTACTGAAGTCAAGGTTTACGCCTGGTTGCCGGTATTGGCCTATGATTTGCCGCCGGAGCACCCTTTGGCCAAAGCACGTGTTGTCGCTTCGGTTCAGGGCAAGTCGGGGATGGAGAGCTACCGGCGTCTCTCGCCGTTCAATCAGAAGGCGCTGCGCTTCGTTGGTGATATCTATGAAGATCTGGCCAAGCATGCGCACTTCGATGGGTTGATATTTCATGATGATGCCTATCTGAGTGATTTTGAGGACGCCAGTCCGTGGGCTCTTGAAATCTACCGCCAATGGGAATTGCCGGGAGATATCGAGGCCATTCGCAATGATCCCGAACTTTTTCGGCGCTGGTCTCTGCGCAAGAGTGAGGCTCTGGCTGAATGGACCGACGTTTTGACTGAGCGTACCCGCCTGTATCAACCGCGAATCAAAACGGCGCGCAACATGTATGCGGCGGTGATTATGAATCCGGAGTCCGAGAATTGGTTTGCCCAGTCCATGGCAGTGTTCCTGAAGCACTATGATTATACCGCGGTAATGGCCATGCCTTACATGGAAAATGCAAAGAATCCGCAAGCATGGCTGAAGGAGCTGGTGAGCCGAGTTGCCGCAATTCCGGGTGCCCTAGACAAGACGGTATTCGAATTGCAGAGCGTCGATTGGCGCAGCAGCAAACCCGTCGACGGTGCAACGCTGGCGCAACAGATGGGTTTGTTGCTGCGCAATGGTGTCATTAATTTTGGTTATTACCCGGATGATTTCATCCAGGGGCGACCGGCACTGGAGGCAATCCGGCCGGTCATCTCCCTGAAAATCACCCCGAAGGAGAATTAGCCATGGAGAGCACGTTTCAAGATTATCTCGGCCTTGCGCTGGCCTTTGCCTATTTTTATCCGCTGGCTATGGCATATGTATGGATGGTGGGGGGGCTGCTGTACTACTTTCAATGGGAGCATGGTCATCCTGTCGGGGCAGAAGGATTGGAAGATATGACTGACTATCCGCCAGTCAGTATCTTGGTGCCCTGCCATAATGAGGGCGAAAATCTGCGCGAGACCATTGCCGCGCTTGACAACCAGAACTATCCTGAGTTTGAGATCATTGCCATCAATGACGGCAGCACTGATGGTACGGCTTATCTGCTGGATGAACTGGCCGGGCAGTATGCCCGTCTCCGGGTGGTTCATTTGGCCGAGAATCAGGGTAAACCCACAGCATTGCGCATGGGTGCCCTTGCCTCGCCTCATGAGTTTCTGATCTGCATCGATGGTGATGCGTTGCTGGATGCAAATGCGACTGGTTGGATCATGCAGCATTTTGTTGCCAGTCGCCGCGTCGGTGCGGTAACCGGAAATCCGCGGGTGCGTACCCGTTCCACTCTGCTGGGCAAGATTCAGGTGGGTGAGTTCTCTTCAATAGTCGGGCTTATCAAGCGCGCACAGCGCATCTACGGACGGGTATTCACCGTTTCCGGTGTGGTTGCCGGTTTTCGTAAGTCCGCACTGCAGGAGGTGGATTACTGGAGTATGGATGCGATTACTGAAGACATTGATGTCAGCTGGAAGTTGCAGCTGCGTGGTTGGGATATCCGTTTCGAATCCAATGCCCTGTGCTGGATTTTGATGCCGGAAACGCTAAAAGGGTTATGGCGTCAGCGCTTGCGCTGGGCACAGGGCGGTGTTGAGGTGTTTACCCGTTACTTTCCGGAGATTTTGAGTTTTCGCCAGCGACGCATGTGGCTGTTGTGTATTGAATACCTGATCAGTGTGTTCTGGGCCTACACCATTGTTTTCCTGTTTATGCTTTGGCTGTTGGTGCAGTTTGTTCCCCCGCTGGAGGGGGTGGCTTCGCTCTCCATGATGCCTGGATCCGCCAGTCTGCTGTTGGGTGTGACCTGTCTTATCCAGTTTGCCGTGAGTTTCTATATTGACGGGCGTTACGAAAAAGGCCTGGGAAGGCTCTATTACTGGATGCTCTGGTATCCACTGGTTTACTGGCTGATCAATATGCTGACACTGGTGGTCGCTGTTCCCAAGGCACTGCTGACGCCGCGGGGGGCACGGGCCACCTGGGTCAGCCCTGACAGAGGAGTACGCCCATGAGTTCATTGATTATTGAAAGCCCTCACCGTCAGGGGATGGTACGGCGGATTTTTCAGGGAGGCATTACGCTGTTTTTCTGGGTATTGTGGATCTATTTAATGTTGCCCCTGGCTGCGCCGTTGATGGCAGCTGCGGGTGTGGAGAATTTGTTATTCATCTCTGCAGAGCCTGTTAACTATCTCAAATTTCTGTTTCCGATCCTGCTTTTCATTGGTGTGGTCATGTTAAGTATGGAGCTCTGGGTGATATACAATATTTTTCTGCATCGCCGAAACAACCGGCAGGAGCCGTTGAGTATTGTGTACCAGAGTCAGTTGGCGAGTCACTTCGGTGTTTCTCCTCATCTGCTCGCGGGTTGGCATCGCTCTGAACAGATGATTATCCGCTTGACCGAGTATGGGAAAGTTTATGATGTTGAGGTCAAAAAACCCTCTGTGGCAAAACCCCGGAGCCGGCGTACTGTCAGATCACAGATGAAAAACTGCATGAAGCGTTGGAACAGGAGTGAGCTTTATCAGAAGGGAAGGGTAGATAACCGTTCCCGTTTGAACGGTGTCTCACCTTGACGGAATAGTCGTTGTAACCGGTTTTGGCAGGTCGAGCTGTTTGATGCAACTCAAGGGGGCGTTTCTGATGGCATCGTGAATCGCCTGGATGGCTTCATCGCGATGAAAGCTTTTTCGCCAAGCGAGTGCCACGCGGCGGGTTGGAATCGGTTTTTCAAACTGTTTGACAGCAATCAGGTGCTGATTGTAGGTATCCACCCCCGCTGCGGTACAAGGTAGAATGGTGACCCCAAGACCGGAGGCAACCATATGGCGGATGGTTTCCAGTGAGCTGCCGATATGGGCGCCCTGGCTCTCCTCGCTGGAACGGATACAGCCGGGACAGACCTCCAGAATCTGATCGCGGAAACAGTGCCCCGGGCCAAGCATCAGCGGATGTTCAGCGGCAAGCTGCTGCGGATTGATCTTCTGTTCATTTTTCCAGGGATGTGCGGCGGGAATCACAATGACAAAAGGCTCGTCATAGAGCGGCCAGGTGATGATCCCCGGCTCCTCCAGCGGCAGGGAGAGTATGGCCACATCGATGCTGCCACGCTTCAGCTTTTCAATCAAACCGGCGGTGTAGTCTTCATCCACCTGCAGCGGCATCTGTGGAGCGGTGTTGTGCAGCTCCGGGATCAGGTGGGGTAGCAGGTAGGGGCCGATGGTAAATATAGCGCCCACCCGGAGCGGTCCGCAAAGCGGGTCGCTGCCATGCCGGGCAATCTCTTTGATCCGTCCGGCCTCTTCCACTACCCGTTGCGCCTGCTCAATTACCTGTTCCCCGGCCGGGGTGGGAGTAATTCCTCCTGGCCCCCGTTCAAACAGGGCGATACCCAGCTCTTCCTCCAGCTTTTTGACCCCCATACTGAGTGTCGGCTGGCTGACAAAACAGGACTCGGCGGCGCGGCCGAAATGCTGTTCCCGGGCGACGGCGATGATATAACGCAGTTCAGTCAGTGTCATAGCATTATTCTATCAGATAAATAAAAACAATTGATTTCAAAAATATTAGAGTATGACGTAATATCTGTTACGTAGTTTCACTGAATGTAATTAACGTTAGGAGTCGACATATGTTCAAAAACCTTGAAGGCAACCGTGTACCGCAGGTCACTTTCCGTATCCGTCACAGCGGCGAGTGGCAGAATATTACCAGTGACGAGCTGTTCAGCAACAAGACAGTCGTTGTTTTTTCACTGCCGGGGGCGTTTACCCCCACCTGTTCGGGCAGCCATGTTCCCCGTTTCAATGAGCTGGCAGATGTACTCAAAAGTAACGGAGTGGATGAAATTGTTTGCATGTCGGTCAACGATACTTTCGTCATGAATGAGTGGAAAAAGACTCAACAGGCGGACAATATCACTTTCATTCCGGATGGCAACGGTGAGTTTACGGAAGGGATGGGGATGCTGGTGGAGAAAAATGATCTGGGCTTTGGCAAGCGTTCCTGGCGCTACTCCATGCTGGTCAGGGATGGGGTAATCGAGAAGATGTTTATTGAACCGGATGTGCCGGGCGATCCTTTTGAGGTCTCTGATGCGGATACCATGCTGGAGTATATAAACCCGAATGCCACCAAGCCGGATGACGTGGTTATCTTCACCAAGGCCGGCTGTCCTTTCTGCGCCAGAGCCAAGGGAATACTGCATGATGCGGGTATCGATTTCGAGGAGATTCAGCTGGGTCAGGGGCTTACTATCCGCGCGGTGCGTGCCGCAACGGGCGCGGATTCGGTACCACAGGTATTTGTCAATGGTGAATATCTGGGTGATTCAGCCGCCGTGGCAGAGCGTTTTCAGAAGAGTGAAGTTTGATAACAGACCGGACGGCGCTGTTGCTGGTAAAATCAGGATGGGAGCATTGCTCCCATCTTTTTTGTGCTTTTCAACCAGAGGGATTCATCAACCATGTACAGTTTTTCCACGAAAGTTTCGGGTAGCTATGACGAGGTGCTGGCAAAAACCATCGATGCGCTCAAGGCGGAGGGGTTTGGCATTATTACCGAGATAGATATCCGGGAGACCATGAAAAAGAAACTGGATATCGAGAAACTTCCCTACAAAATTCTGGGCGCCTGCAATCCGGGACTGGCCAATCAGGCACTGGAAGCCGATCCGGATATCGGTCTGTTGTTGCCCTGTAACGTCGTAGTGCGCGAAGAGCAGGATGGTTCGGTTACCGTTGCCTTTATGGATCCCGTCGCGGTGCTTGGTCTGACCGATAAAAGCGAAATTGAACAGCTGGCAAGGGATGTCCGTTCCAAACTGGAGCGCGTCCGGGATGCGCTGTGACCGTCATGTCCGTGATGGAGAAGAAACGGCGCACGGAATTCAACAAACTTCGTAAACGCCTGCGCCGGCAGGTCGGGCAGGCGATAGAGGATTTCAACATGATAGAGGAGGGCGACCGGATTATGGTCTGTCTCTCCGGCGGCAAGGATTCCTATACCTTGCTGGATATCCTGTTGAGCCTGCAGCGCAGTGCGCCGGTAAGCTTTGAGCTGATAGCGGTAAATCTTGATCAGAAACAGCCGGGATTCCCTGCCCATGTGCTGCCGGACTATCTGGCAGAGCGGGGTGTTCCGTTCCACGTTATCGAGCAGGACACCTACAGTGTAGTGAAGCAGATTGTTCCAGAGGGGAAAACAATGTGCAGCCTCTGCTCTCGGTTGCGCCGCGGTTCCCTGTACACCTTTGCTGCGGAGCAGGGCATGACAAAAATCGCGCTTGGGCATCATCGGGACGACATGATCGAAACCCTGTTTCTGAACATGTTTCACGGCAGCAAACTCAAAAGCATGCCACCCAAGCTGTGCACTGACGATGGCCGGCATATCGTGATTCGCCCCCTTGCCTACTGTAGTGAACGGGATATTGAAAGCTACGCCGCTGCGCGGGAGTTTCCCATTATTCCCTGCTCGCTGTGTGGCTCGCAGGACAATCTGCAGCGCCAGATGATAAAAAAGATGCTGCAGGCGTGGGAGAAACAGTCCCCCGGGCGGCTGGAAAATATCTTTCGCAGTATGCAGAACGTTGTTCCATCTCATCTGGCGGATGGGGAGCTGTTTGATTTCAAGGGGTTGTATGCAATCGACAGCGGGGAAACAGGGCTGCAAGAGGGATAACCCCGCGAGGGAAATTCAGCCGCTTTTGTCGCTCGGAAATATGAACCGGGTCTCACTATTTGCAGAAGTATTGGCATAGGATTATCAGCCTGTGAATGCAGTGAACTTGAAAACCCTGTTCAGGTCTTACTGTACTAGAGTCTGCCAGGAGGCCTTATGACCCATTCCATAGACAATGTGCGAGCGATTGCTCAGGTGAGTAGTAATGCGCTGCTGCGGAAGCACAACGTGGTAGCTACCGGTATCGGCTACAAATACACCGGAGGGCAGCGCACGGATACTCTGTGTATTGTGTGTTCCGTGGAAAAAAAGGTTTCCATATCAGAGCTTAAACAGCAGGATCGTGTTCCTGAAAACATTGATGGCCTGCCAACCGATGTGGTGGAAACCGGTCCGATCAGGGCGCTGCAGTCCACGACCGGGCGGTTCCGTCCGGCGCCTGGAGGGGTGAGTATCGGCCATCGCGACATAACAGCAGGCACACTGGGTTGCGTGGTGCGTCGGGAGGGGCAGCTCTATATTTTGTCCAACAATCATGTACTGGCCAACAGCAATGATGCCAGCATTGGTGATCCCGTCCTGCAACCGGGTCCTCATGATGGGGGGCGGCTTCCTGAAGACAAACTTGCCGTACTGTCTGATTTTGTACCGATTAAATTTGAAGGGGCACCGAGCTCGTGCGGTGTTGCCGGTGCGGTTATCAGTACTGCCAACACCCTTGCCGGCTGGTTTGGCAGCAACACCCGGCTGAAAGCGGTGACTGCGCAGGCAGAGGCAAACAAGGTGGATGCAGCCATCGCCCGCCCTCTCCGGGATAGTGATGTGAGTGAGGAGATCCTGCACATTGGTTCAATCAAGGGGTTGGTCCAGGGGGTGCTGGGTCTGGCGATCAGAAAATGTGGTCGCACGACAGGTTTTACCCAGGGAGAAATTCAGCAGATCGATGTGACGGTAAAGGTTCAATATGGTGGTGGACGTGTTGCGCTGTTCACTGATCAACTGCTGGCGGGTGCGATGAGTCAGGGCGGAGACAGCGGATCGGCTGTGCTTGATGAGTCTGATCAGCTGGTGGGGTTGCTGTTTGCCGGAAGCGATAGCAGCACAATTATCAACCGGATAGAAAACGTGTTCTCTTCCTTGAATCTCTCCCTGTGAAAATTTTTCGAATCATACTGTTTGTTACTGCGATAGCTGCGAGCGCAGCAACCGGAGCGTGTGGAATGGATAGCTCAATCCAGCAGGTAAAAGAGCGGCACACAGCCGAACTGATGGCGATGCCGGGAGTGGTGTCTGTGGGGTTAGGCAAGAACCGCAGTGGTGAACCGGCCATTATTGTTGGAGTGGAAGCTGACAGAGCGGAAACCATCTCATCTGTTCCGGACAAGCTTGATGGATATCCGGTTGAGGTAGAGGTGGTTGGAAAGATATCTACGCAGTAGTAATACTTCCCGTGGGCTTGGCTGCAACAATAAACATGCCCTTTTCATGATACTCAAGAGGAAATGGTGGTAATGAGAATCCAACAAACTGTACTGTCTTTTGCGCTGGCTATCGCTGTATTGATTGTATTGCTTCCGGGGGTTGGATTTGCCGCCAACTATGCTGGTGACAGAAAACTGCTTCCCGCGGCTGGAGCAAGTGGAGCAAATTTCGGTCAGGCTGTAGCGATTGATGGTTTTATCGCCGTGGTTGCTGCACCGGGTGAAAATTCCGGTCAGGGGGCGGTTCATGTGTTTGAACGGTCGGATTCAGGATGGCAGCACAAAGCCCGATTGACCGCTTCAGATGGTGTTTCGGGTGATCTGTTTGGAAGCTCCGTAGCAATCAGCGGCGATACTGTTGTAGTAGGGAGCGCAACCGATGACAACAGCAGCGGGGTGGATTCCGGTGCGGTCTATCTGTTTGTCAAACCAGCAAGCGGCTGGGGGGATATGACTGAGTCCGGGCAGCTGTTTGCGGGTGATGCGGCGGCAAACCATACGTTTGGCAGCGCTGTGACTATCGTGGGGACGACACTTGTTGTTGGTGCTTCTGGTCATGAAAATGGCGGTGTTTTTCCAGGGGCGGTCTATATATTTGAGGGGTCGGGCACAAACTGGAATCAGTCAGCCAAATTAACCGCATCGGATGGTATCAACGGTGACCTGTTTGGTTTTTCTCTGGATATGGATGGCAATACAGTTGTTGTTGGTGCCTATGGAAAGGAGCAGAAAAAAGGTGCTGTGTACGTATTTAACAAGCCCGATTCTGGATGGACCAACGCTAACGAGAATGTCATGCTGGTGGCTCAGGATCGTTCTGCCGGAGACCAGTTCGGTTTTGATTTGGCCATCAATGGTGGACATATTATTGTTGGGGCGGACAGGGAAGACACTAACGGTGCGGATGGAGGTGCGGTTTATCTGTTTTCCGGTACTGGCTGGAGTCTGCAGGAGAAGAAGGTTCCCACTGATGGTTTTCGTGATCAGGGCTTTGGTTACGCTGTAGATATTCTTGGTGATACAGCAATAGTGGGGGCTCTGCTTGATAACGAAAAGGCCGGTTCTATTTATGTGTATGAGGTCTCCTCTGGAACGCTGACAGAGCAGGAAAAGCTGACTGCTCCGGATGGTGAAGCAGAAGATCGATTTGGCAGTGCGGTGGCGATCACCGGTAGCTATATTGTCGCCGGCGCCTATCGGGACGCTGTTGGTGGACAATCGGCCAGCGGTTCTGCGTATGTATTCAGGCAAACCGTTGATACAAACACGCCGCCCCAGGCACAGGATGACAGTTTCGAAACGGAACAGGATGCTGCTGTTACCACGACCAATGTGCTTGTCAATGACACTGATCCTGATGGTGATACGCTGAGTATAAGTCAGGCAGATAGCCGCTCTGCGCAAAACGGGACGGTGGTTAACAATGGTGACGGCACATTTACCTATACGCCACCCGCCGATTTTACCGGTGGTGACAGTTTTAACTATTCCATCAGTGATGGCAGGGGAGGTGAGGGCCAGGCAACTGTCCATATCACAGTTACGGTAGCTGGTGCAACTGCCGATGATGACGGCGATAGTGACGGCGGTAGTAGTGGAGGCGGTGGCGCATTGAACCCCTGGTTGCTGTTATTAATAGCTGGTATTTATCATATTACTTTCAGCAGAAAACGCTGGCTTACAGAGCGGTTATAAACCGCGGATTTTTGAGATGGGCGGATTCTCCTTCCCGGAAGGAGAATCCGGGCCAGAAGAGAGTGAAGCGAAGTTTCAACTTTCAAATGAAATGGCGCTGAGTTAAGCGAATAACCTCGTATAAACAAATTGCCGGTCACAGAAGCATCTCAATACAGGGTGGGTTATATAATTGAACTCCATCCCTCTGTGCGCTCTGCGCCTCTGTGGTGCAAACCAAAAAAACGGATTCACCACAGAGACACAGAGTTTTCCAAATGAACAAACTCTGGCCGGGCGATTACTGCTCCAGGCTGTGCAGTTTTTCAGCTGCATACAGCGTATTCTGTAACAGGGTGGCTACCGTCATGGGTCCAACGCCACCGGGCACCGGTGTAATCCATCCGGCACGCTTTCTGGCTATTTCAAATTCCACATCGCCGACCAGTTTTCCCTCAGTGGTTCGATTGATGCCCACGTCAATGACAACAGCCCCCGGTTTTATCCACTCTCCCTTGATTAATCCGGGTTTGCCGACACCAACAACCAGAATATCAGCCCGTTTTACCTGGGCAGCCAGATCTCTGGTGAAACGGTGACAGATAGTCACCGTACAACCGGCCAACAGGAGTTCAAGGCTCATGGGGCGGCCTACGATGTTGGATGCACCTACCACTACGGCATCCTGGCCGCGAATCGGTTGCTTGATGCTTTCCAGCAAAGTCATTACTCCGTAAGGCGTACAAGGTCGCAGGATTGGCAGACGCAATGCCAGCCGGCCGATGTTGTAGGGATGAAATCCGTCCACATCCTTGTCGGGATGGATGCGTTCGATAATGGTTTCGCTATCTATGTGCGCCGGCAACGGCAGCTGTACCAGAATACCATCGATCTCCTGGGCCGCATTAAGTTTGTCAATGAGATCGAGCAGCGCTTGCTGTGAGGTGTTTGCAGGAAGATCGTAGGATACGGACTTGATTCCCGCCGCGGTACAGGCTTTGCGTTTATGTCCCACATAGACTTGCGAGGCAGGATCATCTCCAACCAGGATTACCGCAAGGCCGGGCGCGCGCAGCCCCTTGTCTATACGTTTTTTGACTTGCAGACTGATTTCATGGCGAAGTTTCTCTGCGATATTTTTTCCATCAATAATCTGTGCGGTCATGGATCTGTTTCTGCATCCAAAACAGCAATTCTCGCATAGTAACCCTGTTCCGCCAAATAACGGCTGGTGTTTGCAGTTGCGGCATTCATTGATATTGGTTTCCGGGAAAACAGCTTCGACAGATTTTTCCGGAACTGCTATCTGTGCCTGTTATGGCGTATACTGGATATTTGGTAATGGTGGTCTGGAATATTATTATTCAATACTGCGTGTAACTATCCGGTTTGTTCCTGAAAAGTGCTATCTCCGCGTTGGAAAATGGTCATTTACCTTTGTAAACTTCCATTATTCGGTCTTGAACTGGCCTGTTTCAGAAGCAATCCGGGTAGTTACATCACCTGCTCATTGCACGCTGAGCAGCTACTTCTGCGTTTTCTGTGATTTTTTGACGGAGCCGGTGATGTGGATTTTAGTCATTGAGTTGGGATTGATTCTGTTTCTGGTGCTGTTAATCGTATGGGCTATGCGATCAGGATAGCAGCAGCCACCCGGCGCTCTTCAGCTGCCAGAAAGTTGTAGGTTCGGCAGGCGGCAGGGGTATCCATGTATTCAATACCGATATGCCGTTTGACCAATGGTGCTATCAGAGTGGGGTCAGGAAACTGCAGATGGTGGCCCAGGCCAAGCAGTACCAGTTCCGGTTCCAGCCGGGCAACTGCCTCAAGGTGTTCAGCTTCAAGTTGTTCAAAACCAGCGGGGGGCCAGTCGCGGATCAGCGTGCCCGGCGTGATAATCAGACTGTGAGTCAGGGTTTCCCTCCCGGCATCTTCGAGGGGTGTTTCTCCATTTGCTGCCTCGATCTGCATTGCCAGAGGAATGTTTACTGTAATCTCGCCACGCTCGTAGGAGTGGATGGTGTACCCCAAGGCTGTATCCAGATTGATTTTCATTTTGTTCCTGTGTAACTGCTCAGCTTGGTTCTTAAATGTACCATCTCTTTGCTGGAAAATGCTTATTTGCCCGTACAAACTCACATTTCCGTCTTGAACTGGCGCATTTCGGGAGCAACTCGAGTAGTTACATCTTTATCCTCATACTCGCTGAATAGTTACGTTTCTGTTTGGCTGGCTATACTTGTTGCTCTTTGAAATTGACACTATCCTGCCGCGCCGGTAATGTTAACAGCTTTGAGCCATATTTCACCGGATTTGCTGAATTGATTGAAGAATTTCCACGCATCAAGCGCCTCCCCCCCTACGTTTTCAACATCGTCAACGAGCTGAAGGCCAAGGCCCGTGCCAGGGGTGAAGATATCATCGATTTCGGGATGGGCAACCCGGATCAGCCGACTCCGCGGCATATCGTGGACAAACTGGTGGAGGTGGCGCAACGCCACGATACCCATCGCTACTCGGTCTCCAGGGGGATTCCGCGCCTGCGCCGTGCCATCTGTGGCTGGTACAAGAGCCGTTTCGATGTGGACCTCGATCCGGAGAGTGAGGCGATAGTTACCATCGGTTCGAAGGAGGGGCTGGCCCATCTGGCGCTGGCCACGGTCGGGCCGGGGGACGCGGTGCTGGTGCCCAATCCCTCCTATCCCATTCATCCCTATGGATTCGTGATTGCCGGTGCGGATATCCGCCATGTGCCGCTGGTGCCGGGAGTGGACTTTTTCGCCGAGCTGGAGAAGGCGATCAACGACAGCTGGCCCAAACCCAAGATGCTGGTGCTCAACTTCCCCGGCAACCCTACCACCCAGTGCGTGGAGCTGGAGTTCTTCGAGAAGGTGGTGGAGATCGCGCGGGAACATCAGATCTGGGTGGTGCATGACATCGCCTATGCGGACATCTCGTTCGACGGCTACAAGGCCCCCTCCATCCTGCAGGTTCCCGGGGCCAGGGAGGTGGCGGTGGAGTTCTACACCCTCTCCAAGAGCTACAACATGCCCGGCTGGCGCATCGGCTTCATGTGCGGAAATCCGACCCTGGTGGAGGCGCTGGCGCGGATGAAATCCTACCTCGACTATGGCACCTTCACCCCGATTCAGGTAGCAGCCATCACCGCTCTGGAGGGTCCTCAGGAGTGCGTGCAGGAGATCTCCGACATGTACCAGCGGCGGCGTGATACGCTGTGCAACGGGCTGAATGCCGCGGGGTGGAGAGTTGAAAGGCCGCGGGCCACCATGTTCGTCTGGGCTCCCATCCCGGAGCCCTACCGCCATCTGGGATCGCTGGAGTTCTCCAAGCAGCTGCTGCAGAAGGCGCGCGTGGCGGTCTCGCCGGGAGTTGGTTTCGGCAACTATGGCGACGATCATGTGCGCTTCAGCCTGATCGAGAACGAGCAGCGCACCCGTCAGGCGGTGCGGGGGATTCGGGATATGTTCCGCAAGGATGGTCTGCTTTAGCCCGAGAGTCCGCAGTGAGGCAACGCATCAACCTTCCCGGCATGACTGAATAAGGAGAAAGAGAGTGAATCCGGTAAAGACAGGACTGCTTGGCCTTGGAACCGTTGGCGGTGGAACGGTGAACGTTCTCACCCGCAACGCACAGGAGATCGCCCGCCGCGCCGGCCGGGGTATTGTCGTTACCCATGCATCGGCGCGCGACCTGGAGAAGCCGCGCATCTGCGACATCGGCAATATCAGATTGACCACCGACCCCATGGAGGTTGTCAACGATCCGGATATCGCCATCGTGGTGGAGCTGATCGGTGGCGACACTCTGGCCTTCGATCTGGTGATGCAGGCTATTGCCAACGGCAAGCATGTGGTGACCGCCAACAAGGCGCTGATCGCCAAGAATGGCAACGAGATCTTCGCCGCGGCGCAGCGCCAGGGGGTGATGGTCGCCTTCGAGGCGGCGGTGGCGGGTGGCATCCCGATCATCAAGGCGATCCGCGAAGGGCTGGCGGGCAACAGGATCGAGTGGCTGGCCGGGATCATCAACGGTACCGGCAACTTCATCCTCACCGAGATGCGCGACAAGGGGCGCGACTTCGCCGACGTGCTCAAGGAGGCTCAGCAGCTCGGTTATGCCGAGGCCGATCCCACCTTCGACGTGGAGGGGATCGATGCGGCGCACAAGCTCACCATCCTGGCGGCCATCGCCTTCGGTATCCCGCTGCAGTTCGACAAGGTCTATACCGAGGGGATCAGCGCCATTACCGGCGGCGATGTCAGCTATGCGGAGCAGCTGGGTTATCGCATCAAACACCTGGGTATCGCGCGTCAAACAGAAAGGGGCGTCGAGCTGCGCGTGCATCCCACTCTTATTCCCGAACGGCGCCTGATCGCCAACGTGGACGGGGTGATGAATGCGGTGCTGGTGCAGGCCGACGCGGTGGGTCCCACTCTCTACTACGGTGCCGGCGCGGGCGCCGATCCCACCGCCTCGGCGGTGGTTGCCGATCTGGTGGATGTGGTGCGCGCCCTGACCTCCGATCCGGAGAACCGCGTCCCGCACCTGGCCTTCCAGCCGGACGCGCTGGCAGATCTCCCCATCCTGCCCATGGAGCAGGTGGAGACCGCCTGCTATCTGCGCATGCGCGCGGCGGATCGCCCCGGCGTGCTGGCGGAGGTCACCCGCATTCTCGGTGATCAGGGGATCAGCATCGAGGCGATGCTGCAGAAGGAGCCGCCCACCGAAGAGGAGGGGGCAACCATCATCATGCTGACCCAGAAGGTGGTGGAGAAAAACATGAACCGGGCCATCGAGCAGATCCAGAGTCTCGACCCCATCTTGAGCAATGTAACCAGGATTCGCATGGAATCACTGGGATAATCAATACTATTCAGGATTTTTATAATGCCATTTCGAGACAGATATACCGGCCTGATCAACAAATACCGGGATCGCCTGCCGGTGCATGACGATACCCGCATCATCAGCCTGGGAGAGGGGAACACCCCGCTGATCCGGCTGGGCAACATCCCCGATGCGCTCGGCAAGGATGTGGACATCTATATCAAATATGAGGGGCTCAACCCCACCGGCTCTTTCAAGGACCGCGGCATGACCATGGCGGTCACCAAGGCGGTGGAGGAGGGTAGCCGGGCGATCATCTGCGCCTCCACCGGCAACACCTCCGCCTCCGCCGCCGCCTATGCCGCCCGCGCCGGGATCACCGCATTCGTGCTGATCCCGGATGGCAAGATCGCGCTGGGCAAGCTGGCGCAGGCGATGATGCATGGCGCTACGGTGATCCAGATCAAGGGCAACTTCGACGCCGGGATGCAGCTGGTCAAGGAGGTTGGGGAGAGCGCGCCGGTGACCATCGTCAACTCCATCAATCCGTTCCGCCTGCAGGGGCAGAAGACCGCCGCCTTCGAGATTGTCGAAGAGCTGGGTGGCGCCCCCGATTTTCACTGTCTGCCGGTGGGCAACGCCGGCAACATCACCGCGCACTGGATGGGCTACAGCGAATACCAGCAGCACGGCATCGTCAACAGCCGCCCGGTGATGGTGGGTTACCAGGCGGCCGGATCGGCCCCGTTCATCCGTGGTGAAATGGTGGACAATCCCGAGACCGTTGCCACCGCCATCCGCATCGGCCATCCGCAGAGCTGGGACAAGGCGTGGCGGGTGAACGAGGAGTCGAAAGGTTGGTTCGACGCCTGCTCCGACGAGGAGATTCTCGCCGCGCAGAAGCTGCTGGCGGAGAAGGAGGGGATCTTCTGCGAACCGGCTTCGGCAACCTCGCTGGCCGGAGCGATGCGCGATATCCGCAGCGGAAAGATCCCCGCCGGCAGCCGTATCGTCTGCACCCTTACCGGTCACGGCCTGAAAGATCCCGATACTGCTATCAAGCAGAGCACCGCTCCGATGGTTGCCGTGGAGGCTACTCTGGAATCGGTACAGAAAGCGATTCTGGATAATCTCTAGGAGGCTGTGTAATGAACAGCACTATTCGCAGAAAGATTTTTCGATGGAAATATCTCGGCAGTCTGTTTCTGGCTGCGGCTGCCCTTTTTACTGCGGCAGCATCTGCGGAATCGGAACCCGTTCCATCTTCCGACGAGCGGATTGTGATAACCAACCAGAGCATAGGAGGCATAACCGCAGTAACTCCGTTTACCCGAGACGCGATTGCTGCCGCACTTCCGGGATATGGAATCGTTGAGGGGTATGTGGATCCGGAAGCCAGACACCAAGCCATTCTCAAGGCAGAAAAGGGCGACAAGGTTTCGCTGCGAATCTATCCGGACGCCAAAAAGAGCCGGGTGATCTCGGTGGTTGTAACTGATCCTGCGGCCACCCCTGTCATTGGTACCGCTTTCAGCAGGATTTATCCCAACGCCAGTGCCGGGAGCTGCAGAGCCGGCCAGGGAAAGATGTCCGGAAAGGTGTTCTGTATGGCCCCTGTGGCGCTCAACGTTATCTATGTTTTTACCGGAAAAGGCCAGAGCTCGGACAATACACTGCCCTCTGAAAAGGTGTTGGCTGACTGGACGGTGCCCGAGATAGTCTGGCAGCCCATGTGATTCCGGCCAGGCTTTTGACCCGTTCAGAGCTCCTTTGCAGAAACTCGGGAAAAACAGCATAACGTGGCACAGCAGCGTCGTCTTGTCTTGCTGGTTCCTGCGCTTGCAACGCCTCTGAACAGCGTTGAACCGCCGCCAGCTGAAACGGCTCCCGCACTGGATGCGCTGCGGACACTGCTTTCCCGCGCATCTGTCAGTGAACTGCCAATTTCCGGAATGGAGGCACAGCTGTTTCGGCTGTTTGCTGCCCTGAAACCTGAAGAAGAACTCCCTGTCGCTGCGGTGACGCACGTGCTCGATTATGGAGGGATTGTTCCCGGCTGGCGGATGCGCTGTGATCCGGTATATCTGGTTCCCGGTCACAACAGCCTGGTGCTGGCAGGTAGCGATGAGCTTGAAATTACACCGGAAGAGAGTAACAGTCTCATTGGTGAACTGAATGATTTTTATGCCGGGAAAGGGTGGCGGTTCGAAGCTCCGGAACCTTCACGATGGTATCTTTCGCTGCCGCAGGCACCGCAGCTGCTGACCCACCCGTTGCCGGAGGTGATGGGTTACTCCATTGAGCGTTATCTGCCCCAGGGGCAGGATGCTGCCGAATGGCATACCCTGTTTGCGGAAGTCCAGATGCTTTTGCACGGCAGCAGCGTTAACCGGCTACGGGACTCCTGCGGGAAGCCGACCATTAACAGCCTGTGGTTCTGGGGAGGGGGCACGCTTCCTGCTATCCAGGACTCCTCATGGAGCAGGATATGGAGTAACGATGTGGTTGGCAGGGCGCTGGCCAGAATTGCCGGTATCCCCTGCCTGCCGGTTCCTGAAACGGCTAACCAGTGGTTAAGTGAAACATCCGGGGGGGGGGAACTGCTGGTGCTGGACAAGGGGCGCTATATTTCCCGTTTTGAAGAGAGCCGTACTTGGCTGCAACTGCTGGGAGAGCTGGATGAGCAGTGGTTTGCTCCATTGCTGGCGGCGCTGAAAAAGAGTGAACTGGAACGGTTGGAGATATACAGCGGAGGCAACCGGTTGTTTCAGCTGACGCCCCGGACTCTATGGCGTTTCTGGAGACACCGCCCCGACATCGCAACGCTACTGGGGAGTGATGAGTAACTCTAGCAGATGGCGCAAGTGGGGTCGGCGCGGGATCGAGCTGCTGGTTATACTGACGCTTTTTTTTGCTCTTCGGGCGTGGCAGCAACGTGATATCGTTACCGGACCAGCTCCCGAGCTGGCCGGCACGCTGCTTGACGGTCAGCCTGTCTCCCTGGCAGAACTGCATGGCAATCCGGTACTGGTCTACTTCTGGGCGACCTGGTGTTCCGTTTGCGCATTGGAAGAGAACTCTATCGATGCTCTTGCCGGGCGGTATCATGTGATCACAGTCGCCATGCAGTCCGGTAGTGATGCCGAGGTAATCTCCTATCTCGAGGAGAACGGCCTTTCCTTTCCGGTGCTGAACGATCCCAGGGGTGTTTTCGCGAACAACTGGGGTGTGAGGGCTGTACCAGCCAGCTTCGTGATTGATGCAAATGGCCAGATTCGGTTTACCGAGGTGGGATATACCACTGGAATCGGGTTGCGCGGACGGCTGTGGTTGGCGGGCGAGTGATATTTGCAAGTCTGCCGGTTACACCATGATTTTCACACTACGCCGAGTAGTGACATTTTTATAACCGTTTCACTTGAAACAGGTGCCGAGCAGTGGAAAAAGTTACTCTTCAGCGCATGTCTTGCAACAACAGAAGTATCATCCGGCGCAAACTTCCTGCAAAACCTCTTTTAACGGCGGGAAGACTGCATCCGGTGTTGGCAAGGGTTTTTCAGGCACGCGATCTCTCTGCCGAAAACGAGCTGGAGTACTCCTTGCACCACCTTGCTTCCATGCAGACATTGAAGGGAATTGACCAGGCGGTAGCTGTTCTGCGAGATGCTTTGGACAATGAAACATCCATTCTCATCATTGGTGATTTTGATGTGGATGGTGCGACCAGTACAGCTCTGGCGGTACGGGCACTGCGTCTGATGGGAGCGGTGGAGGTGGATTATCTGGTGCCAAACCGTTTTACCTGTGGCTATGGCCTGACCCCGGAGATTGTCGCAATAGCTTCAGAGTACAAGCCCGGTCTGATTATTACCGTAGATACTGGAATTTCCAGTATGGCCGGGGTGGAGGCGGCTGCGGCTCGTGGTATCCCCGTGCTGATTACCGATCACCACCTGCCCGGCGATCGGCTCCCGGCCGCTGCTGCCATCGTCAATCCCAACCAGCCGGGAGACGCTTTTCCCAGCAAGAATCTGGCAGGAGTGGGGGTGATCTTCTACCTGATGCTGGCGCTGCGGGTGCGGCTGCGGGAGGAGGGCTGGTTTGCCGAACGGGGGATTGCCGAGCCGAACCTGGCGCAGCTGCTGGATCTGGTGGC
>Ga0256839_1002148_pt1 | contig 22520 bp, 19 predicted proteins | sample 354166metaG_FD_185968 | JGI IMG/M metagenome (GOLD analysis project Ga0256839, IMG submission 185968) | Hydrothermal vent microbial communities from Mid Atlantic Ridge, Atlantic Ocean - 354-166 | ecosystem: Environmental > Aquatic > Marine > Hydrothermal vents | place: Atlantic Ocean: Mid... | reverse complement strand
TTCCCCCTCCCCGCCGCTCTCCCCGCCGCTCTCTCCGTGCCTCTCCGCCCGCTCTCCTGCCGCCCCGCTCCCCGAGGTTCCGCCCGCGGTTTCCGGCAGGCGCCCGGCCAGGCGCCCGGCCTCCGTCGGGGCCGGTGCGAAGTGTCGCATATCTCCCGGATATGGCGGAATTTGTGCAATGCTGCCTTGTTTGTGTCCCTTTCCGGGGCCAGTATGCGGCGGGAAGCCCCGTGGCAGCGCCGTTGAAAACAGTCCGGCGCCGCCACATATCGAGGTCATGACAGGGGGAGGCCGGCGTTGCCGCGGTGCGGGGCGCGGGCCTTCCTGCCAAGCGAGGAAGGCAGATGAGCGAGCAAATACAATCCTCTCCGGTCCACCCGGTGCTGCCGCTGCGCGACATCGTGGTGTTTCCGCACATGATCGTGCCGCTTTTCGTGGGGCGCGAGAAGTCGGTCCGGGCGCTGGAAGAGGTGATGCGCGACGACAGGCAGATCCTGCTGTCGAGCCAGGTCGATCCGGGGGTGGACGAACCGGATGCCGAGGGCATCTACCGGGTCGGCGTGCTGGCCAATGTGCTGCAGCTGCTGAAGCTGCCCGACGGCACCGTGAAGGTGCTGGTCGAAGGGCGCATGCGGGTCCGGATCACGAAATTCCTGGACAATGACAGTTTCTTCGAGGCCCGGGCCGAGGTGCTGCACGAGCGCGAGGGTGACGCGGGCGTCGTCGAGGCGCTGGTGCGCACCGTCACCGAAGAATTCGAGCGCTACGCCCGGATCAAGAAGAACATCCCCGAAGAGGCGCTGGCGGCGGTGTCGGAAACCCGCGACCCGGCCAAGCTGGCCGATCTGATCGCCGGGCATCTGGGGGTTGACGTGGCCCAGAAGCAGGAGCTTCTGGAGATGCTCGACATCGCCGAGCGGCTGGAGCGGGTCTATGGCCTGATGCAGGGGGAGATGAGCGTCCTGCAGGTGGAGAAGAAGATCAAGACCCGCGTGAAGAGCCAGATGGAGCGCACCCAGCGCGAATACTATCTGAACGAGCAGATGAAGGCCATCCAGAAGGAGCTGGGCGACGGCGACGAGGGGGCCAACGAGATCGCCGAGATCGAGGAGAGGATCAAGGCCACGAAGCTTTCGAAGGAGGCGCGCGAAAAGGCCGAGGCCGAGCTGAAGAAGCTGAAGAGCATGAGCCCGATGAGCGCCGAGGCGACGGTGGTGCGCAACTACCTCGACTGGCTGCTGTCGATCCCCTGGGGTCGGCGCACGCGGGTGAAGAAGGATCTGGAGCGCGCCCAGAAGGTTCTGGACGGCGATCACTACGGGCTGGAAAAGATCAAGGAGCGGATCATCGAATATCTCGCCGTGCAGCAGCGCTCGCGCAAGCTGAAGGGGCCGATCCTGTGCCTCGTGGGGCCGCCCGGGGTGGGCAAGACCTCGCTCGGCAAGTCGGTGGCGCGGGCCACCGGGCGCGAGTTCATCCGCATCAGCCTCGGCGGGGTGCGCGACGAATCCGAGATCCGCGGCCACCGGCGGACCTATATCGGCTCGATGCCGGGCAAGATCATCCAGTCCCTGAAGAAGGCGAAAACCACCAACCCGCTGATCCTGCTCGACGAGATCGACAAGATGGGCCGCGATTTCCGCGGCGATCCGGCCAGTGCCCTGCTCGAGGTGCTGGACCCGGAGCAGAACGCGGGTTTCGTCGATCACTACCTCGAGGTCGAATACGACCTTTCCGACGTGATGTTCATCACCACCGCCAATTCCTACGACATCCCGGGCCCGCTGCTGGACCGGATGGAGGTGCTGCCGCTGGCCGGCTATACCGAGGAGGAGAAGCGCGAGATCGCCCGCCGGCACCTGATTCCGAAACAGGTGAAGAACCACGGGCTCAGGGATGGCGAGTTCGAGATCGGCGACGAGGCGCTGATGAACATCATCCGCTACTACACCCGCGAGGCGGGGGTGCGGAACCTGGAGCGCGAGATCGCCAAGCTGGCCCGCAAGGCGGTGACCAGGCTGGTGCGCGGCGAGAGCGGGAAGGTCGTTGTCACCCCCGACAATCTCGAGGAGTTTCTCGGGGTGCGCAGGTTCCGCTACGGGCTGGCCGAACAGGAAGATCAGGTCGGCGTGGCCACCGGGCTGGCCTGGACCAGCGTCGGCGGCGACCTGCTGTCGATCGAGGCGCTCAAGCTGCCGGGCAAGGGCCGGATGAAGACCACGGGCAAGCTGGGCGAGGTGATGAAGGAAAGCATCGACGCGGCGTCCAGCTATGTGCGCTCGATCGCGCCCTCGATCGGGGTGCGGCCGCCGGATTTCGGACGGATCGACATCCATGTGCATGTGCCCGAGGGCGCCACGCCCAAGGATGGGCCGAGCGCGGGGGTGGCGATGGTGACGGCGATCGTCTCGGTGCTCAGCGGCATTCCGGTGCGCAAGGATGTCGCCATGACCGGCGAGGTGACGCTGCGGGGCAACGTGCTGGCGATCGGCGGGCTGAAGGAAAAGCTGCTGGCGGCGCTGCGCGGCGGAATCGCGACGGTGCTGATCCCGGAAGAGAACGAGAAGGACCTGGCCGAGATCCCGGACAATGTGAAGGAGGGGCTGGAGATCATCCCGGTGGCCCATGTGCAGGATGTTCTCGAACGGGTACTGGTGCGCGCGCCCGAGCCGATCGAATGGGACGAGGCGGCCGAGGAAGAGGCCGCCCGGGCCCGGGCGGCGCTTGCCGCCGGGGCAGAGCCGGGGGCTACCGCGCACTGAGGCTTCCACGGCCTCCGCACGCCTGTCTGCCGTGCCCGGGGCGCGGCGTGCGGAACATCCGCCTTTTTTCGCTCGGCGGCAGATTCGCGGCAGGGTGGCGCGCGCATCGATTCCGGGCGCGCGGGGGGCGCGTCCGCCCCTCTGCCGTGCCGCTTTCGCACCGGGGGTGAAGGGTTTCGTGGAAGGGGTTCGTGCCGGTGCGGGACGGGCGGGCAGGGCCGGTGGGCCGGGAGCGCTCGGGGTTCAACCGAACAGAGGCAACCGGCAGTGGAAAACCTCCGCCTTTTCCGTTACTCGTTGAGGAAGGCGAAACGATACGGGTGCACGGGGAGATGACGAGCAGGAAAACCGCCTCCGGCAGCGGCAAGACCGGCAGCGCGCGCCGAACCACCGGGGGAGGCAGGACGCGCAGCGCGACCGCCTCCGGGGGCGCGTCGAAGAAGTCTTCGGGAGGGGCCTCGAAAAGCACTCCGGAAAGTGCCCCCGCCTCTCCCGCGAAAACCGCTCCTGAAACCGCTCCTGAAACCGCGCCGAAAGCCGCCGCCGGAGCCGCGGCTGCGGGCGGCGGGGCGTCTGCCGGCGGGGCCGGAACCGCCGGCGCGTCAGGCGCGGCGCAGCCGGAAGAGAACCCGCCCCGGGCCGAGTCTCCCCCGCCGCCGTTGCGCCGCAAGGAGCTGGTGTCGCGGGTCGCGGCGGCGAGCGGGTTGAAGCCCGGCGTGATCAGGCCGGTCCTCGAAGGGGTGCTGGCAGAGATGGGCCGGGCGCTGGCCGCCGGCGAGGGGCTGAACCTGCCGCCGCTGGGAAAGCTCGTGGTCAAGCGCAGCAAGGAGGTCGGCGACAGCCAGATCATGATCTGCCGGCTGCGGCGCAAGATCCCCGGAAAATCGCCGGCCACCCCTCTTGAACCACCAGCGAAGGAAGGCTAAACAGCCCGCCAGCGGGTGATTAGCTCAGTGGTAGAGCGCTTCGTTCACATCGAAGATGTCGGGAGTTCGAATCTCTCATCACCCACCATCTTCCGCGCCGCCATCTTCCGCACCGCCATATTCCGCGCCGAGGCTCCCGCGCCGCCGCCGTCCTTTGCGGCCTGTCCCTCGTGCCGTCGCCATCCCCCGCCCGATCTCCCGCCTGCGCGGGGCCCTCAGCGGGCGATTCGCGCCTCCTCCCCTCTGATCCGCTGCGCCGGCCCGGCTGCGCTTCCTGGCTGCACCCGCCATCGGCCGTGCCGGAGAAGCGGCACGGAAATGTTCGGATTTTCCCGCGAGTTCCGCTTGACGGGCGCCGGGCGCGGCCCTAAAAGGCCCCCTGTCGGGCATCGCTCCCGGCAGGAGATGCGCGGTTGTAGCTCAGTTGGTTAGAGTACCGGCCTGTCACGCCGGGGGTCGCGGGTTCGAGCCCCGTCAACCGCGCCACTCCTCCTCCCGCCCTGTCCCGTCTTTCCTGCCGGTGCCCTGCTGCCGCCTGAGGCCCCTGCCGGTTCCTGTGTTCCTGTGCCGCAATCTCCTGCGCGGGGCGCGGCTCCGGCCCGGGGCGATTCCGTCCGTCCGGCCGGTGGGCGCAGGATCCGGGCGGCGCGGTGCGCGCAGCGGCTGGATACATGTTCCCTCTTCTCCGGGAAATCCCACGGAAACATATTCCTTTTTTCGAATATATTTCTTGACCGCGGCCGCGAATGCTGCTTCAAGGCGGGCATGAAGATTCTCGACCGCCTCCCGCTGCTGCCGCTTCTGTTTCTGGCCCTGTTCCTCGGGCTGGCGCCGCTTGCCCCCGAGCCGCATCTGATCGAAAAGCTGCGCATGCTGCTTGCCGGCAGCCTGGCGCGGCCGATCGACATCTTCGATCTGGTCATGCACGGCGCGCCCCTGCTGCTGCTTGCCGCCAGGGTCCTGCGCCTGCTCGTGGCGGGCCCGGCCGACCGGGCCGGCTGATGCTGGAGCTGATCGATCAGACACCGCTGCTCTATGCCGTCATCGCCGCGGCCACCCTGGGGCTTGCGCCCTTCTTCCCCGAGCCGCATATCGTGGAAAAGCTGCGCATGCTGCGCACCGGGCAGCTGAAGCGTCCGCTGGACATCTTCGATCTGCTGCTGCACTTGGCGCCCTTCCTGTTCCTGGCGGTCAAGCTTGCGCGAATGGCGGCCGGCGCCGGCGGCTGAAACCGCGCCGGCCGACAGGCCGCGCGCGCCGCGCAACGGCCATGCCACGGGCAGGGGCCCGGGCCGCCCGTGCCGGGCGGTGCCTCCGGCGGGAGTATTTCCGGCAAGATGAAAGGCCGTCTTCATCTTGCTCCAAATACTCATTTGCGGCCTGTCCGCCAGCGCTAACGGCTCAGCGCATCGAGAATGCGTGCCCAGGAGCGGATCCCCTTGTGGAAGCTTTCCAGGTCGTATTTCTCGTTCGGGGAATGGATCCGGTCGTCGTCCTTGCCAAAGCCGATCAGCATCGCGTCCATGCCCAGGATGTCCTTGAAATGGCCGGCAATCGGGATCGAGCCGCCGCAGCCCACATAGGCGGCCGGGCGGGGCCATTCGTCGCTCAGCGCCTGGCGCGCCTTTTCGAAGGCCGGATCGTCGGTGGACATCTGCACCCCCGGAGCCCCTTTTTCGGAATGAAATGTCGCGGTGCAGTCCGGCGGCAGCATGTCCTTGACGTATTTGACGAAGGCCTCGTGGATCGCCTGCGGATCCTGCTTGCCGACCAGGCGGAAGGACAGCTTGCAATGGGCCTCGGCCGGCAGCACGGTCTTGAAGCCGTCGCCGGTATAGCCGCCCCAGATGCCGTTCACGTCGCAGCTGGGCCGCGACCAGATCATTTCCAGCGGCGTGCGGTCCATCTCGCCCGCCGGCACCGTCAGGCCGACATCGGCCAGGTATTTCTCGTGGTCGAAATGCAGCCCCTGCCACTGGGCGCGGATCTCGTCGGACAGTTCCGCCACGCCGTCGTAGAAGCCGGGCAGGGTGATGCGGCCCTGCGCGTCGTGCAGCCCGGCGACGATCCTCGCCATCACCCGGATCGGGTTGATGGCGATCCCGCCGTACATGCCCGAGTGCAGATCGCGCGACGGGCCGCGAATGGTGAATTCTTCGCTCACCAGGCCGCGCAGACTGGTGGTGATCGCCGGCACCGCGCTGTCGAACAGGCCGGTGTCGCAGATCAGGGCGATGTCGGCACGCAACTCGTCGGCATGCGCGCGCAGGAACGGCACCAGCGAGGGCGAGCCGCTTTCCTCTTCGCCTTCGAACAGGAAGGTGATGCGGCAGGGCAGGGCGCCGTGAACCGCGATCCAGGCGCGGCAGGCCTCGACGAAGGTCATCAGCTGGCCCTTGTCGTCGGAGGCGCCGCGCGCGCGGATCACCCGGCCCTTCGGCCTGTCCTCGACCGCCGGGTCGAAGGGGTCGCGGTCCCAAAGTTCCAGCGGGTCGACGGGCTGCACGTCGTAGTGGCCGTAGAACAGCAGCTGCGGGCCGGTCTCGCCCGCGTGACCCACCACCATCGGGTGGCCCGGAGTCGGGCGTTTGGAGGCTGTCACGCCAAGCGATTTCAGATCCTCCACCAGCCAGTCGGCGGCCCGGTCGCAATCGGCCTTGTAGGCCGGGTCGGTGGAGATGGAGGGTATCTTCAGGAAGGTTGCAAGTCGCTTCAGGGCGGGTTCGAGTTCCCCGTCGATTCGGGCGAGAACCTGATCGAGTGACATGGGCCGTCCTTTGCGTGCCGGGATGGCGGTTTCGGGTATCGCCGCAGGATGCGGCGGCGCTGCGGACAGACTATCAGCGCCGGGGAAGCTGTCCAGTACTGCCGGCCTGGCATGTGTCGGGCCGGGCCCGCGTGCGTCGGGTGCGGTGCGGCGCGCGGCAAAACGTATCATTCCGCGGAAGTGATTGGATTTGCCCGGTCCATGATGCTAGGGAGTCGGCGGCCGGGCGCGGGAGTGCAGCCGGGCGCGCGCGCAGCGGCGCGGTGCGGACGGGACGGCCGGGGCACAGCCGAACGGGAGAAGCGGAACGTGAACCATGCCGAAAGGATCGAGGCGGCGCTGAAGCGGCTGCACGAGGAGGGGCGCTACCGCACCTTCATCGAGATCGAACGCCGCCGGGGGCACTTTCCGAACGCGGTCTGGAAACGCCCGGACGGAACCGAGCGCCCGGTAACCGTCTGGTGCGGCAACGATTACCTGGGCATGGGGCAGCATCCGGCGGTCCTGTCGGCGATGCACGAGGCGCTCGACGCCACCGGCGCCGGCTCGGGGGGAACGCGCAACATCTCGGGCACCACCGTCTATCACCGGCGCCTGGAAGCGGAACTGGCCGACCTGCACCGCAAGGAAGCGGCGCTGGTCTTCACCTCCGCCTATATCGCCAACGATGCGACGCTGAGCACCCTGCCGAAGCTGCTGCCGGGGCTGATCATCTACTCGGATGCGCTCAACCACGCCTCGATGATCGAGGGCATCCGGCGCAACGGCGGCGCCAAGCGCATCTTCCGCCACAACGACGTTGCCCATCTGCGCGAGTTGCTGGAAGCCGATGAGCGTGACGCGCCGAAACTGATCGCCTTCGAATCGATCTATTCCATGGACGGCGATTTCGGACCCGTAGAGGCGATCTGCGACCTGGCCGAGGAATTCGGCGCGCTCACCTATGTCGACGAGGTGCACGCGGTGGGCATGTACGGGCCCCGCGGCGCCGGGGTGGCCGAGCGCGACGGGCTGATGGGGCGTATCGACATCATCAACGGCACGCTCGCCAAGGCCTATGGCGTGCATGGGGGATATATTGCCTCCAGCGAGAAGATGATAGACGCCATAAGGTCCTACGCGCCGGGGTTCATCTTTACCACAAGCCTGCCGCCCGCGGTGGCCGCCGGGGCGGCGGCGTCGGTGAAGCACCTGAAGACCGACCAGGCGCTGCGCGACAGGCAGCAGGAGAACGCCCGCATTCTCAAGATGCGGCTGAAGGCGCTGGGCCTGCCGATCATCGACCACGGCAGCCATATCGTTCCGGTGCATGTGGGCGATCCGGTGCATTGCAAGAACCTGTCGGACCGGCTGCTGGAAGAACACGGCATCTATGTCCAGCCGATCAACTTCCCCACCGTTCCCCGGGGCACCGAGCGGCTGCGCTTCACGCCCTCGCCGGTGCACGGGCCCGACGATATCGACCGGCTCGTGCGCGCGCTCGACACGCTCTGGTCGCGCTGCGCGCTGAACCGGGCGGAACTCAGCGCATGAGGCTCCGTGCGCCGTCGCCGGATGGTGCGGCTGCGGGGAATGTGGTAACCTTTCGGCAGTAATCTGCCGGCATCTCGAATCGGTGCCACATCGGGACAGGACATCATGGGGCAGGGCGGATGATCGGGCGGGGGCAGACCCCTCCGGCGGGGTCGGAAGCGAAGCCGCGGGGCTTCGACGACTTCGAGCTACGCCTCGGTGACGTGATGCGCGGCGAGCGGGCCACGCTCGGCAAGTCCCTTCTGGATGTGCAGCGCGACCTCAGAATCCGGGCCAGCTACATCGCGGCGATCGAGAATGCCGACCCGGAAGCCTTCGAGACACCGGGTTTCATCGCCGGATACGTGCGCTCCTATGCCCGCTACCTCGGGCTCGATCCGGAGTGGGCCTATGCGCAGTTCTGCCGGGAGAGCGGCTTTTCCACCGCGCACGGCATGTCGCCGGCCGCCTCGGCGAACCGGCCGCCCGGCCCGGCACGCTCCGCGCGTCGCGCCGAAGATCCGCTGGCCGATCCCAACGCGCTCTTCATTCCGCGCGGCAGAAGCTTCTGGGCGGGGCTGGAGCCGGGGGCGCTCGGCTCGCTGCTGGTCCTGCTGATGCTGATCTCGGCGATCGGCTACGGCGGGTGGTCGGTATTCCGCGCGGTGCAGAGGGTCGAGCTGGCGCCGGTGGAACAGGCGCCCGGCGTCGGCACCGAGATCGTTGCCCTCGTCAGCGCGCCTCCGGAGCGGGAGGAAGACCCTTCCGGGGTGCCGGCGGTGAAACCGGACCCCGAGGCGCTCGACCGGCTCTACCGTCCGCAGGCGCTGGATCTGCCGGTGCTGGAGCCCCGGGATCCCCCGATCGCGACCCTCGATCCGATGGCGGTGGGAAGCTTCCCGCCGCTGCGAGGTGTCGCCGCCGGTCGCACGCGCGGGAGCGACCTGCTCCGGCCGGGTTCCGGAAGGCGGGCCGGGGCGGGCGAAACCGCAGCGCCGGAAGTGGCAGTGCCGGTAAGGGTGGTGGCCGAGGAGGAGCCCGAGGTGGCCCTGCATGCGCTGCGCCCCACCTGGGTGCGGGTGCGGGCGGCGGACGGGACGGTGCTCCTGGAAAAGATCCTCGATGCCGGCGAGCATTATGTCGTGCCACGGCGCGAGGCGCCGCCGGTGCTGCGCGCCGGTAATGCGGGGGCGCTTTATTTCGTCGTCAACGGCGTCTATTACGGCCCGGCCGGAACCGGGCCCAGCGTGGTCAAGAACGTGGTCCTGTCGCCGGCGGCGCTTGCCGAGGCATATGCGCGCGCCGATCCCGAGGCGGATACGGCGCTGGAGCGTTTCCTGGCCGAAGCGGGAGGCGGCCCGGAGGCGGGCGGCGGGCGATGAAGCTTCCGCCTCGTCGGAGCCCTGCGGATGCGCCCGAATGGCCGCCGGGGCGTTCGGCCAATTCGATGGCGTTGTCGATGAGCGGCGAATGAGAAAACCGGATGGGAATGGGAAGGGAGTGTCGATGAGGGGAATCCTGCTTTCCGCGCTGATCCTGCTGGGCGGCGCACCGGCCGCGGTGGCCCAGGGAGCGACGGGCGGTGCCCCGGAGCTTCGGGGCGTGGTCTACAAGAACCCCTGGTGCGGCTGCTGCGGCAGCTGGGTGCGGCACATGCGGGAGGCCGGGTTCGAGCTTGTCGTCCATGACGTGGAGGACATGAGCCCGTTCAAGCGGGCGGCCGGGGTGCCGGAGGAACTGCAGTCCTGCCATACGGCGGTGGTCGGCGGTTACGTGATCGAGGGCCATGTGCCCGCCGCCGACATCCGCCGGCTGCTGGCCGAGGCGCCGCAGGCGCGTGGCCTTTCCGTGCCGGGGATGGTGATCGGCTCGCCGGGGATGGAAAGCGGCGGACAGCGCGAGCCCTATCAGGTGCTGCTGTTCTCCGACGGGCGCGCGCCTTCCGTCTATGCGGCCTACTGAGCCCGGAGCCGGCCGCGCCCGGGCCGCTGCCGGGGAGCGCCCGCCTTCGGAACATGCGTGAGCGGCGCGCTCCCGCGGGTGCTTGCCTCTGCCGTGCAACCGGCATATCTGGAAGCGGAACGCCGCTACCGCGGGCCTCCGCAGCAGACTGGACACAGATGACGCACAACCCGATCCGCCCCTGGCGCAACATAGAGCGCCGCCGCTCGCGCCGGATCCACGTGGGGCCGGTGCCGGTGGGCGGCGGGGCGCCGATCGCGGTGCAGACGATGACCAACACCGACAGCTCCGATGTCGCCGCGACGCTGGCGCAGGTCGTGGCGGCTGCCGAGGCGGGGGCCGATCTGGTGCGGGTTTCCGTGCCCGACGAGGCGGCAAGCCGGGCGCTGAAGGAGGTCGTGGCCGAAAGCCCGGTGCCGATCGTGGCCGACATCCACTTCCACTACCGGCGCGCCATCGAGGCGGCCGAGGCCGGCGCCGCCTGCCTGCGGATCAACCCCGGCAATATCGGCTCCAGGGAGCGGGTCGGCGAGGTAATCGCGGCGGCGCGCGCGCATGGCTGCGCGATCCGCATCGGGGTGAACGCCGGTTCGCTGGAACGGCATCTGCTGGAGAAATACGGCGAACCCTGCCCCGAGGCGATGGTCGAAAGCGCGCTGGAGCATATCCGGATTCTCGAAGAGCACGACTTCCGCGAATACAAGGTCAGCGTGAAGGCCTCCGACGTGTTCATGTCGGTTGCCGCCTATCAGGCGCTGGCCGAGGCCACCGACGCGCCGCTCCATCTGGGCATTACCGAGGCCGGGGCGTTTCTGCCGGGCACGGTGAAATCGGCGATCGGGCTGGGCAGCCTGCTGTGGGCCGGGATCGGTGACACGATCCGGGTGTCGCTGTCGGCCGATCCGGTGGAGGAGGTGCGCGTCGGCTACGAGATCCTGAAAAGCCTCGGGCTGCGCCACCGCGGGGTGAACATCGTTTCCTGCCCCTCCTGCGCGCGCCAGGGCTTCGACGTGATCGAGGTGGTCGCGCAGCTCGAGGAGCGGCTGGCCCATGTCAGGACGCCGATGAGCCTGTCGATCATCGGCTGCGTGGTGAACGGACCCGGAGAGGCGCTGATGACCGATGTCGGCTTTACCGGCGGCGGGGCCGGGCACGGCATGCTCTACCTGGCCGGCAGGCAGAGCCACAAGCTGTCGAACGAGGAGATGATCGAGCAGATCGTCGCCGAGGTCGAGCGCCGCGCCGCCGAGATCGAGGCGCAATCCGCCGTGGCCGACCGGCGCGGCGCTTCCGCGGAGCCCGGGGCGTGAGACTGTCGCGGCGCAGTGCCGTGGATCCGTTCATCGTGATGGACGTGATGGAGGCCGCTCGCCGGGCCGAGGCCGCCGGGCGGCGGATCATCCACATGGAGGTGGGGCAGCCGGGAACCCCGGCGCCGGCCGCGGCGCGCGCCGCGCTGGCCCGGGCGCTGGAGGGCAACCCGCTGGGCTATACGGTGGCGCTGGGGCTGCCGGCGCTGCGCGAGGGTATCGCCGCGCTCTACCGGCGCCGCCACGGGCTGGACATCGACCCGGGACGGATCGTCGTCACCGCCGGTTCCAGCGGCGCCTTCCTGCTTGCCTTCACGGCGCTGTTCGATACCGGGGAACGGGTGGCGCTGGGGGCGCCGGGCTACCCCTCCTACCGGCAGATCCTGCGGGCGCTGGGCCTCGTGCCGGTGGAGATCGGGACGACCATGGAAAACCGCCTGCAGCCCCGCCCCGGGGAGATCCCCGCCGCTGCGCGCGGGCTGATCGTCGCCTCTCCGGCCAACCCGAGCGGCACCATGCTGGGGCGTGACGAGCTGAAGGCGCTGGTGGAGGCCTGCGCCGGGCGTGGCATCGCCCTCATCTCCGACGAGATCTACCACGGGATAGAATACGAGACCGCCGCCGTCAGCGCGCTGGAGATCAGCGATGACGTCTATGTGATCAATTCGTTCTCCAAGTATTTTTCCATGACCGGCTGGCGGGTGGGCTGGATGGTGGTGCCCGAGTCCCATGTGCGCAGCATCGAGCGGCTGGCGCAGAACATGTTCATCTGCGCACCGCATGCCTCCCAGCTGGCGGCGCTGGCGGCACTGGAGTGCGAGGACGAGCTTCAGGCCAACCTGGCCGTCTACCGGGAAAACCGGGCATTGATGATGGAAGGGCTGCCGCGCGCCGGCTTCGGGCGGATCGCGCCGCCCGATGGCGCCTTCTACTTTTATGCCGATGTATCGGAGATCACCGATGACAGCCGCGCCCTGGCGGCCGCGATCCTGGAACAGGCCGGGGTGGCCCTCACGCCGGGGCTGGATTTCGACAGCCGGCGCGGTGCCCGGACGCTGCGCTTTTCCTATGCCGGCAGAACGGAAGACATCGCCGAGGGGCTGGCGCGGCTGCAGGCCTTCATGGCGGCGCTCCGGGGCGGTTGATGCCGCCGGAGCGCGCCCTATACTGCCCCTGCAAGGGCCGGGCAGGGCGATGATGACAGGCAGGACGGCAGGGTTCCGGAACGGGCGGGCGCGGCCGGGAGCGGCACGGGCGCATCGCCGGCGGTGTCCGGGTGCGTCGGGCGCGGGGCTTCCTCCGGCCCCGGCCGGAGGGGCAGTTCCGGCGCCGTTCCGCGGGGCGCTCCGAGGGGCGCTCCGCGGGCTGGGCGGCGGCCTTGTCCTCGCCTTGTTCCTGGCCTCCTTGTTCCTGGCCTTCGGAGGCGGTGCGGCCCTGGGTGCGGGCCAGGGGGTGCCACGGGCGGCGGAGCCGGTCGCGGCGGGGGAACCGGCCCCGGCAGCCGCGCAGGGGCAGGGTTTCAGCGCCCTGGCCCGGGTGATTCCGGAAGGGTCGCTGCTGCGCGATTCCGGGGCGGCAAGCGAGCTGACGCTGCTGCTGAGCCAGCCGGTTCCCTACCGGCTGTTCACCCTCGACGGCCCGCGCCGGCTGGTGATCGATTTCCACGAGGTGGACTGGAGCGGGTTCGATGCGCGGGCCTTCGACCGCTCGCAGGCGGTCGGCGCCGTGCGCACGGGGGTCGTGCGCCCGGGCTGGTCGCGGATGGTTCTCGACCTGACCCGGCCGATGCGGGTGGAAACGGCGGCGCTGCTGAGCAGGCCGGCCGACGGGCGGGCCCGGGTCGTGCTGCGTCTGGAGCCGACCGACGCCGAGGCCTATGCCGCCACGGCCGGGGCCCCGGCCGGCGCGCTGCTGCCGGTGCCCGAACCGCCCGCGCCGGCGCCGGGCAGGGCGGAGGGGCGGCTGCGGGTGGTGCTCGATCCCGGGCACGGGGGGATCGACCCGGGGGCCGAACGGGCCGGGGTGAGCGAAGCGGATCTCATGTTGACCTTCGCGCGCGAGCTGCGCGACGTGCTGCGCCGCACCGGCCGGTTCGAGGTGGCGCTGACGCGCGATTCCGACATCTTCGTTCCGCTGGAAACCCGGGTCGCGATCGCGCATCGCAGCGGGGCGGACGTGTTCTTGTCGCTGCACGCCGATGCGCTGATCGAGGGGCGGGCTTCCGGTTCGACCGTCTATACGCTTTCCGGGACCGCATCGGATGCCGCTTCGCGCAAGCTGGCCGAGCGCCACGACCGGGCCGACCTGCTGGCCGGGGTCGATCTGTCCGGGCAGGATGACGTGATTGCCCTGGTGCTGATGGACATGGCACGCATCGAAACCGCGCCGCGCAGCGAGAGCCTGGCCCGGGCGCTGGTCGAGGGGCTGCGCGCGACGGTGGGCACCCACAAGCGGCCGCATCTGCGCGCCGGCTTTTCCGTGCTCAAGGCGCCCGACATCCCCTCGGCCCTGATCGAGATCGGCTTCCTGTCATCGCCGCGCGACCGCAGCCGTCTGCTCGATGCCGACTGGCGGGCGCGCGCGGCAGCGGGGATCCGCGACGGGCTTCTGCGCTGGGCCGATGCCGATGCCGCCGAGGCGCCGTTGCGCCGCCGCTGAGCGGCGCCGGCGCGGCGGAACCGGGGCGGGTGCGCGGGAAATTCCCGTGAGGCCCCCGCCTTCCCGGTGACCGCCTTCCCGGTGACCGGCGGGCCGCCCTGCCGGGAGCTTCAGCCGCCGGAGCGCCGGGCGAACAGCCCGGCATCGCGCACCGCGCGACGCATGGCGTTGGATTTGTGAACCGTTTCCTGATACTCGGCCTCGGGGTCGCTGTCGTGCACGACGCCGCCGCCGGCCTGGATGTAGAGCGTCTCGTCCTTCAGCACCGCGGTGCGCAGGGCGATGCACATGTCCATGTCGCCGCTGGCGGAGAAATAGCCCACCGCGCCGCCGTAGATGCCGCGTTTTTCCGGCTCCAGCTCGTCGATGATCTCCATCGCCCGCAGCTTGGGTGCCCCCGAAACCGTGCCCGCGGGCATGCCGGCCAGCAGTGCCGAGAGCGCATCTTCCTCCTCGCGCAGCTCGCCCACCACGTTGGAGACGATGTGCATCACGTGGCTGTAGCGTTCGATCACGAACTGCTCGGTCGGCCGCACGCTGCCGATCTTCGCCACCCGGCCCACGTCGTTGCGCCCCAGATCCAGCAGCATCAGATGCTCGGCGCGTTCCTTTTCGTCGGCAAGCAGGCTTTCCTCGTTGGCCCTGTCCTGCTCCGGGGTGGCGCCGCGCGGGCGGGTGCCGGCGATCGGGCGGATGGTGATCTGCCCGTCCATCACCCGCACCAGGATCTCCGGGCTGGCGCCGATCACCTGGAAACCGCCGAAGTTGAAGAAGAACATGAAGGGCGAGGGGTTTGTGCGCCGCAAGCTGCGGTAGAGCGCAAACGGCGGCAGGCTGAAGGGGAGCGACCAGCGCTGGGAGGGCACCACCTGGAAGATGTCGCCCTTGCGGATGTATTCCCGGGCCCGCTCCACCGCCGCCATGTAACCCTCGCGGGTGAAGTTGGAAACCGGCTCCTGCGCGGGAGCCGCCTCGCCCAGGTCGTAGCCGGCGCCGGCCGGCTGGCGTTCCAGCTCGCGCACCGCATCCATCACCCGTTCGGCCGCCTGCGCCCAGGCCGCGCGGGCGGAAAGGCCGCTGCCCGCCCAGGCCGGGGAAATCACGATCACCTCGCCCTTCACCCCGTCGAGCACCGCCACCACCGAGGGGCGCAGCAGCACCGCATCGGGCAGGCCCAGCGGGTCGGGGTTGATGTCGGGCAGGCGCTCGACAAGGCGGATCATGTCATAGCCCAGATAGCCGAACAGCCCGGCCGAGGCCGGCGGCAGCCCTTCCGGCAGCGCGATCCGGCTTTCGGCCAGAAGCGCGCGCAGATTGTCCAGCGGCGGGCCGGGCTGGGCCACGAAGGCATCGGCATCGAAGCGCGCATCGCGGTTGATGCGCGCCTGTTCGCCGTGGCACTGCCAGATCAGGTCCGGCTTCATGCCGATGATGGAATAGCGTCCGCGCAGCTCTCCGCCGGTGACGCTTTCCAGGATGAAGCTGTCGGGGCGGGCCGCGGCCAGTTTCAGCATCAGCGATACCGGCGTGTCCAGATCGGCGGCGATCCGGGTATAGACAACCTGGTTCTCGCCGGCCTCGAAGCGGGCGGCGAAGAAATCGTCATATGCGGGCAGCAGGCTCATTTCCGGCTCAGGGGAACTGGGCGTGCACGGCATTGATCGCGCCCTGATCGAGCGTGATCCCGGCGTCCTGTTCCAGCGCTGCGGCGAAGGCGTTCAGGGCGTCCTGCCCCAACCCCTGGCGGACCTCGGCGCGCAGCGCCGCTTCGGCGGCCCGGAGGTCGGGGTCGCTCCGATCCGGGGGGAGGATCTCGTTCAGCTGCACGAGCGCCACCCTGCCGGGGCCGGCGATCAGCGCGCTTTCGCCCGGCGCGAGGGTGAAGACGCGCTCCATCATCCCCGGCGGGGCGTCCTCGATGAAGGCGGTGCGCAGGCGCCGGGTTTCCACCGTCACCGGCAGGCCGAGCGACGACAGCGGTCTGCCGGGCTCCAGCCGCGCCAGGAGCGCCTCGCCCTCGGCGCGCAGCCTCCGGTCGCGGGCCTCCTCGCGCCAGGCCCGGGCCACCCTGTCGCGGGCGTTCTCGAAGCTGTCGGGGCGCGCCGGCAGGGCTTCGTCGAGTCGCAGGGCGAAGATCCCGCCGTCGTCCAGTTCGAGGATCTCCGGGTAGTCACCGGCTTCTGTCGCCCGCGCCGCCTCGGCAAAGGCGGCATGGGCGGCGATGCCGGTTTCGGTCTGCCCGTCCACCCAGTCGATCCGGCCGAGCCGCATGCCGGTTTCGGCGGCCAGTTCCTCGAGCGTGGCCCCGCCGGCCAGCAGGTCTTCCAGTTCGGGAATGCGTTCGAGCAGCTGCCGGCGGGCGGCGTCGGCGGCCAGTTCCCGGCGCAGCGCGTCGCGCACCTCCTCGAAGGGGGTCTCCTGCGGGGCGAGAACGGCATTGATCCGGAACAGCGCCGGGCCGAGTTCGGTTTCGAGGGGGCCGACGATCCCCGGCTCCGGCAGGGAGAAGACCGCCTCGGCGGCGTCTCCCAACTCCTCGCGGGTGACATCGCCGAGATCGATGTCGGACAGGGAAAGCCCGCGCCCGGCGACGATTTCCTCGAAGCTGGCCTCGCCGGAATCGATGGCCGCGCGCGCCGCCTGCGCCTCTTCGGCGGTGGTGAAGATCAGCCGTTCGACCAGTCGGCGTTCGGGGCGGTTGTACTGCGCGGCGCGGGAATCGTAGAGCGCGCGGAGGGCGGCTTCGTCGGGCGCGATCTCGTCGATCAGCTCTTCGGGGGTGAGCCAGACATAGGTCAGCCGTTTCATCGGCGGCAGCATGAAGTCCTCACCGCGGCTGTCGAACCAGGCGCGCAGGTCCTCCTCGGTCGGCTCGGGCAGGGGGCCTTCCAGGGCGCCGGCGTCGAGCACGATGCGCGCGAAGCTGCGCCTTTCGCCGACATGATCGATGATCACGCGGATGAAGGTTTCGGGCACCGCGAAGCCGCGTCCGACGGCGGCCTGCAGGAGCCCCGAGGCGGTTTCGGCGCGCAGGCCGCGCTCGTATTCGGCCGGGCTCAGCCCGATCCGGTCGAGGGCAAATTCGTAGGCGGCCCGGTCGAAGCTGCCGTCGAGGCCGCGAAAGGCCCGGGTTTCCAGGATCTGGCGCTGCACCTCGCCGTCGCCCACCGAAAGCCCGATCCGCCGGGCTTCGTCTTCCAGCGCCGCCGCCGTCACCAGCCGGCGCAGCACCAGCAGGTCGATGCCGAATTCGCGGGCCTGCGCCAGCGGGATATTCCGCCCGGTCTGGGCTTCGAGCGCGCGCAGCTCCTGATTCAGGGCGCGGGCGTAGCGGGAGGCCTCGATCTCGACCTTGCCCACCCTGCCGATGGAGCTCACCCGGCTGCCGAAATTGGTGGCGCCGAAGCCGGCCAGCCCGACGATCAGCAGCACCAGCAATGCGCCGGCGAAAAACCGGGAAACCTGCCCCTTCCTGCGTGCCATGTTTCGCTGCTCCCTCCGGATTGCGGCCCTCGGATCGCATCTCCGTCCGATCGTGCCCTGTCTGTGCCCCGCCTGCTCGTGCCCTGCCTGCGCCCGCCGGAATGCACCCGCGCCCGCCAGTGTCTTAAGCGCCTTGCGGCAGAGGGGCAAGGTCGGGCGGCAGCTTTTCGAGGCGCCGGAACAGGGCGGCGATTCCGGCGCTGTCCGTGTTGGCGAAGGCGATGCGGAATTCGCGCTCGCCGCGGGGGTCGTCGGCGGGACGGAACATGGTGCCGGGCAGCATCAGCACTCCGGCGCGCTGCGGCAGCAGCGGCGCCAGGGCGGCGCTGGAGGCGGCGAAGGGGTGTTCGAGATAGGCGAAATAGGCGCCGAGCCCCCGCAGCCGCCAGCCGCGGGCCTCGAGCGGTGCGAACGCCGCCTGCACCGCGGTCCGGCGGGCCAGGATCTCGGCGCGCTCTCCTGCCAGCCACCGGCCGAGGTTGCGCAGCCCGAAGAGGGCGGCGCGCTGGGCGATCTGGTTCGGGCAGATGCTCACGGTGTCCAGGTATTTCTCGACCTGGCGCAGCCGCTTCTCGGCGGCGACGATGGCTCCGACCCGGTGGCCGGTCAGCCGGAACGCCTTGGAGAAGGAATAGAGCTGGATCACGGTTTCGGCCCAGTCCGGGTTCGCGAACAGGGCGTGCGGCGCGCCGTCGCGGCTGTCGAAATCGCGGTAGGTCTCGTCGAGCACCAGCGCCAGGCCGTGGCGCCCGGCCAGGTCGGCGAAGGCGGCCACCAGATCGGCGGGGTATTCGACTCCGGCCGGGTTGTTGGGGCTGACCAGAACGATCGCCCGGGTCCGCTCTCCGACCAGCGCCTCGGCGCGTGCCGGATCGGGCAGCATGCCGTCGCCGGCGGGCAGCGCCACCGCCCGCACCCCGGCCATGTCGAGATGCATCTTGTGGTTGAAATACCAGGGGGTTGGCAGGATGACTTCATCCCCCGGCCCGGCGAGCGTCGTCATCGCGGCGCAGAATGCCTGATTGCAGCCCGAGGTGATTGCCACCTGTTCGGCTGCGATCGTGCCGCCGTAGGCGGCGCTCCAGCGTTCGGCGATTTCCGCGCGCAGCTCGGGCAGGCCCAGAACCGGGCCGTAGAGATGCGCGGCGGCGTCCTCGAGTGCGATTTCGGCGATCGCTTCGCGCAGGGCCTGCGGCGGGGGGGCTGTCGGCGCCGCCTGGCTGACGTTGATCAGCGGCCGCCCCGGGGCAGGGCGCACACCGTCCAGCCAGCGCCGCGCTTCCATCACCGGCGGGGCGAAGGCGGCAGCGATCAGCGGGTTGGTCGGTGTGTTCATGGGGAAAGTCTTGGGCGAGCGGCGGGCGAATTGCAACGCCCATTGCAGCACCCATTGCATGCAGCGCCCATTGCGCCCGGTTTCCCGGTTTGCGCGGCTGCGTGGTGCGATGCCCCCGGCGGGAACATCCGAAAGAAGAAAAGAAGAAGGGAGGCGCGGGGGCGGGGCCGGGCGGCGCGAGCTCCCCGGATACGGGGCGGGCGGAGAGAGAGCCGGGGCCGAAGGCGCGCCCCCTGACGGCAGGAGCGCGGGCAGGGGGTCAGTCGGTGCCGCGGTAGGGCTCCACATATTGCAGCGCCATGTCCCAGGGGAAGAAGATCCAGGTGTCCTGGCTGACCTCGGTGATGTAGGTATCGACCATCGGCCCGCCCTGCGGCTTGGCATAGACGGTGGCCACATGGGCCCGGGGCATGACCTGGCGCACCACCTCCAGCGTGCGGCCGGTATCCACCAGGTCGTCGATGATCAGCACGCCCGACCCGTCGCCGACCATTTCCATGTCGGGAGACTTGATGATCACCGGCTCGCTTTGCGTCTGGTGATTGTAGGACTTGACGCTGATGGTGTCGACCGTGCGGATGTCGAGCTCGCGCGAGACGATCATCGCCGGGGCCATGCCGCCGCGGGTGATCGCCACCACCGCCTTCCAGGCGCCGCCATCCGGGCCTTGCCCGTCCAGCCGCCAGGCAAGGGCGCGCGCGTCGCGGTGCAGCTGGTCCCAGCTGACGTGAAATCCCTTTTCGTGTGGCAGGCGGTCGGTCATGCGCTCGGCTCCCTGTCTGTTTTCCGGCTCGTTTTCCGGCCCGCTTTCCGGCCCGCTTGTCGCAGGTTCACTTGTCGTAGGTCATGTCGGGGGCGTCCAGTGCCTTCATCCCGACCACGTGGTAGCCGGCATCCACGTGCAGCACCTCGCCGGTGACGCCCGAGCCGAGGTCGCTCAGCAGGTAGAGCGCCGACTTGCCCACGTCGTCGATGGTGACGTTGCGCCGGAGCGGCGAGTTGTATTCGTTCCACTTCATGATGTAGCGGAAATCGCCGATGCCCGAGGCCGCCAGCGTCTTGATCGGGCCGGCGGAAATGGCATTGCAGCGGATGCCGTCCCTGCCCACGTCCTCGGCGATGTAGCGCACCGAGGCTTCCAGCGCCGCCTTGGCCAGGCCCATCACGTTGTAATGCGGCATGATCTTCTCGGCGCCGTAATAGGTGAGCGTCAGGAGCGAGCCGCCGGGGCCCATCAGCGCAAGCGCGCGCCGGCACACGGCGGTGAAGGAATAGACCGAGATGTCCATCGTCATCAGGAAATTGTCGCGGCTGGTATCGACGTAGCGGCCGCGCAGCTCGTTCTTGTCGGAAAAGCCGATGGCGTGAACCACGAAGTCGAGGCCGCCCCATGTTTCCTTCAGCCGGGCAAACAGCGCATCCAGCGAATCCGTGTCGGTCACGTCGCAGGGGATGACGAGGCGCGCGCCGAGCCTTTCGGCCAGCGGCGCGACCCGCTTCTTCAGCTGTTCGCCCTGGTAGGAAAAGGCAAGCTCTGCTCCGGCCTCGGCGCAGGCCCGCGCGATGCCCCAGGCGATCGAGCGTTCGTTGGCCAGCCCCATGATCAGCCCGCGCCTGCCGGCCATGAGATTTGTCGTCATCGCAGCCCCCTCGTTCATCTGCCCCGGTTTAGGGGAAAGGGCCGCGGGCATCAAGGGATCCCCGGGGGATCCTCCGCGGCGGGCAGGGCTTGTCGCGGCGCCCCGGCGGCGCTATGGGCGGAGCAGCTGGGCGGGATGCGTCCGGCGGCCCGGCGGCGGCCGGCCAGGCCGGGTGCGGCAGGGCGGGGGAGCGGCGCGGGAAGAATCAAGGGAGGCGGCCTTGGCCCGACGGGGGGGAATATTCGCAGGCGACGATCCTTTCGCCATCGCCCGGCGGTGGCTGGCCGAGGCCGGCGCGCGGGAGCCTTCGGACCCGAACGCCGCGGCTCTGGCCACGGTCGATCCGCAGGGCATGCCCGATGTGCGCATCGTCCTGATCAAGGAGATCACCGATGATGCCTTCGTCTTCTTCACCAATTACGAAAGCCGCAAGGGGCGCGAGCTGGCGGCCTGCCCGCGGGCGGCGCTGAACTTCCACTGGAAGTCGCTCGCCCGCCAGATCCGGGTGCGGGGTCTGGTCGAGCGGGAATCCGCAGAGCGCTCCGATGCCTATTACCGCACCCGCCCGCTGGGCAGCCGGATCGGAGCCTGGGCCTCGCGCCAGTCGCGGCCGCTGGGCTCGAAGGCGGCGCTGCTGCGCGCGGTCGCCCGGGAGCGGGCCCGCCTCGGGGGGGATCCGCCGCGCCCGCCCTTCTGGGGCGGCTTCCGCATCCTGCCGCTCGAGATCGAATTCTGGGCGGCGGGGCGATTCCGTCTGCATGACCGGTTCCGCTGGCAACGCCCGGCGGTGGATGCTGCCGGCTGGGAGATCAGCCGGCTCCAGCCCTGAACCGCTGCTCCGCCTCTCCGGCAGCGGCCGCGCGGGCGGCCTGCATTTCACGCATCGTCAATTGCTCGGAGCTGCTGCGGAACGCGAAAAGTGGAAAAGAACATCTTGCAACCGGTCCGCAATCTGGCGCAAACCTGTAGCGGGAATGGAGCAACAATGCCGCATGGTATCGATGAGCGAGAAGAAAGAGGGCCAGCGGGTATTCGGCCGCGTGAAGTGGTTCGATCCGGTCAAGGGGTTCGGCTTCGTGGTATCGGACGAGGGCGGACCCGACATCCTGCTGCATGCAAACGTGCTGCGCAACTTCGGGCAGAGCTCGGTCGCCGATGACTCGGGAATCGAGGTCGTCGTCCAGGCAACGGCGCGCGGCATGCAGGCGCTGGAGGTGCTGCGGATCGAGCCGCCGGAGATCGGGGAAGCCCCGCCGCTGACCGAGCTGGATGTGCATGCGCTGCAGCCGGTCGATGACATCCCGCTGGAGCCGGCCCGGGTCAAGTGGTTCGACAAGGTCAAGGGGTTCGGATTCGCCAATATCTTCGGCAAGCCCGAGGATATCTTCATCCACGTGGAGGTGCTGCGCCGCTCGGGATTTGCCGATCTGCAGCCGGGCGAGGCGATCGGGGTCAGGGTGGTTGACGGCCGGCGCGGGCGGATGGCACTTGTGGTGACATCATGGGATCGCGCGCTCCGGGCAGGGTAGGACGAACGGTCGCGGCGCTGGCCTGCGCCGCCGCGCTGCTGGCCGCGGCGCAGGCGGGGGCGGTGGCGGACTGCGCGCCGGAGCGGCTCGACCTGCGCGGCCCCTGGGGGCAGGCGCGGTTCCGGGTGGAGGTCGCCGATGATCCGGCGGAGCGCGCCCGCGGCCTGATGAACCGGCCGGAGATGGCCGCCGGCGCGGGGATGCTGTTCGTCTACGAACGGCCGCAGGCGGTCAGCTTCTGGATGAAGAACACGCTGATCCCGCTCGACATGATCTTTGCCGATGCCGGCGGGCGGGTCGTCCGGATCCATGAAAACGCGGTGCCGCTGGATACCACCCCGATCTTTGGCGGTGATTCTGTGCAGTATGTGCTCGAGATCAACGGCGGCACGGCCCGGGCGCTGGGAATCTCCCCGGGCAGCGAGATCCGCCATCCGGCGATTCCGCCCGAAAGGGCCGCCTGGCCCTGCGCGGAAGACTAGGTCACACACTCATAAAAGTGCAGCACGATCTGGAGATTGCCGGTTCGCTCTTCGCGAAGCGGAGAGCAGCATGGCCGGGCGTCGCTACGAGAGCATGTCGCGTTTGATCGCTTTCGGCGCGGCACCGACAAGGGGCAGGCGACTGCCCGGGTG
>Ga0256839_1002147_pt1 | contig 22522 bp, 20 predicted proteins | sample 354166metaG_FD_185968 | JGI IMG/M metagenome (GOLD analysis project Ga0256839, IMG submission 185968) | Hydrothermal vent microbial communities from Mid Atlantic Ridge, Atlantic Ocean - 354-166 | ecosystem: Environmental > Aquatic > Marine > Hydrothermal vents | place: Atlantic Ocean: Mid... | reverse complement strand
TGATAGCGGCGTTGAAAGTGGTGTCATGCAGGCAGATGATATAAAGGTCCGGGCCCGGCCGTATGATTATTATCGCCTGTTGAATAAAGGCGATAGTTTTCTACATGCGAGCGTGTTTATGCTTGCGGGGCGAACCGATGAGCAAAAAGAACATGTGGCGCTAATTTTGCGCGAGAACCTGCAAGGCTATTTGCTTGATGTGACCAGCATCAGCGTCGATATTCGCGATATGAATGCGCAGGCTTATAAGAAACGGCTTTTGCCCGGGTGAAATTTGTTTATCAGTTTTGTTGATCATTGCTATCATTGCAATTGTTGAGACAGATTGAAAAATATCGGATAGGCTATTTGAAAATACCCCGCGACCTTTGCCTCCCAAGCATATCTTATTGGTATATTCTCATTGATTGATCAAAAATCTGAAATCCGAGCCGGCCTCAGGCTGTTTCTGCCCTTGATGGTGGCAACAGCCCCGTTTGGCTTGCTGTTTGGTGCGGTGGCGGCGGAAAAAGGTCTTTCCACCATCGAACTGGTGACGATGAGCGCCTTTGTCTTTGCCGGTGCGAGCCAGTTTGTGGCGCTCGATTTGTGGGGCTATCCGATGGCCTATGGTTCGATTATCCTGTCGGTATTTGCAGTTAATTTTCGCCATGTACTTTACAGCGCGTCGCTGGGGCGAAAGATGGATAATTTCAGCGGTTGGCAAAAGGCATTGGCATTCGCACTGATGGTCGACCCGCAATGGGCGGCAGCAGAGGTGAGGGCGGAGGAACAAAAAGACAAGGGCGGTTTGCGCCCGGCGTTCTATTTTGCGCTCGCCATACCGCTTTATTTCTGGTGGGTTTTTAATGCTTGGATGGGCAGTATTTTTAGCTCGCTAATTTCCAACCCGGAAGCGCTTGGTTTCGATCTTATCCTGCCGATTTATTTCCTTGGTCTTACAATGGGGTTTCGCAAGCGCGACAATTGGTTGCCGGTGGTAATTGCCAGTGCCATTGCCTCGGTCATTGTCTATCTGACACTTGGTTCTCCCTGGCATATCTCGCTTGGCGGGCTTGCTGGCATTGGCGTTGCAGCTGCAATTGGCAAACCAAAATCAGCGTTGGATCATCAAAGAGGCGCAGCAAAATGAGCGCACGTGTTTACGCGCAAGCGAATGGAAAAGCTAATAATTCGCTCACGGCAAATAGTGCTGTGCACTGCCTCCGCAAGGGCGGCCTGACCGGCCGGACACCTCTTCGATGTCTTTCTATTCAAATAGCACGTGTTTACGCGCAAGCGAATGACCAAAGGTTAGTAATATGAGCGCGGATATTTTTCTATTGCTGGCAGCGCTCGGACTGGTGACATTTGCCACCCGCGCCGGTGGTTATGTGATGGTCAAAATGTTCAAAACCATTCACCCCCGGGTGGAAGCGGCCCTTGATGCGGTTCCTGCCGCGGTACTGACCACAATTGTGGTGCCGGTTGCCATGACCAGCGGTTGGAAAGAGGCGCTGACCATTCTCGTCTCGGCCCTTGTGGGCTTGCGCTTTGGCATTATCAGCGTGCTGGTTTTTGGCGTGGCGATGATTGTGGGATTAAGATTAATTTTTGGAATGTAACTATGCCGAAGCCGGTGGCAATACCCGCATCATGGGTTCGCAAGCGCGTTCCAGCCACTGGCGCACTTCATCGTTTACCAGCGGCGAAAGTTGGCGAACCACATGCCCGTGATAGGCATTTAGCCAGTGCAGTTCCTGATCTGTGAGCAGGGCTGGGTCAATGAGGCGTTGGTCTATTGGTGCAAGGGTGAGCGTTTCAAACCCCAGCATTGCAATATCGCCATCGGCGATTTCTGCCGGGCCGCGCACCAGCACCAGATTTTCAATGCGAATACCATATTCGCCCTCTTTGTAATAGCCAGGTTCATTTGAAACAATCATGCCCGCATGAAACTCCTGCAGGGCGCGGCGATGAATGCCTTGCGGGCCTTCGTGCACTGCAAGGAAAGCACCAACTCCGTGGCCGGTGCCATGGGCATAATCCTTGCCCCGCTGCCAAAGTGCGTTGCGGGCCAGCACATCAAGGTCGATGCCGCGGGTGCCTTGGGGGAAACGTGCCATTGCAATGGCTATGTGGCCTTTCAGCACCAGCGTATTGTTCATACGCATTTCATCGCTGGGCTGGCCAATGGCGATGGTGCGGGTGATGTCGGTGGTGCCATCTTCATATTGACCGCCGGAATCGAGCAAATAGAGTTCTCCGTCACCGAGCGTTCGGTTGCTGTCGACATTGACCCGGTAATGGACAATTGCTCCGTTAGGCCCTGATCCGGAAATCGTGTCGAATGAAATATCGCGCAGGGGCATTTGATGGCGTTGGCCATAGTCTGTGCGGCAGGTTTCCAGCTTTTTGGCAACGGAGATTTCGTCCTGACTGCCGGGCTTTTGCTGGTCTAGCCAAAAGAGAAATTCTGCAATGGCTGCACCATCGCGCAAATGGGCGGTGCGGGAACCGGCGATTTCCGTTTTGTTTTTGATGGCACGGGGCAGGCGGGCGGGGTCTTTTTCTTCAATGATTTTGCCGTCATTTTGTTCGATGATTTGCGCAAACCTGTGGGCGGCAAGATCGGGGTCAAGCATAATTGTCGAGCCCTTGCGGGCAATTTCTGCAACGGCATTTTCCAGTTCTTCCGGTGGATGCAGGTCTGCTAGCTGAACCAGATAGGCGTGGGTTTCTATGTCGAGTTTCTTTTTATTGATGAATAATTGCGGGCGCGCATTTCCATGCAAAATTGCAAATGAAAGCGCCAGTGGTGTGTGCGGCACATCGGCGCCGCGAATATTAAAAGTCCAGCAAATAGACGATGGGTCGGTAAGAATGCAGGCATTGGCACCCTTTTTTGCGATGGCTTTCGCGAGATCAGCAATCTTGCCGTGTGCTTCCACGCCGGCAAACTTGATCGGGTGAATCTGAGTCGGCCCTAAGGGTGCTGGTGGTTGGTCATCCCAGATTCCATCAATCAGATTTTGCTCAAGCGTCACCAGTTCGCCACCGGCTTTTTTTACAGCTTTCGCGAGCTTTTCAAAATCGGAAACCGTGTGCAGCCAAGGGTCAATACCAACGCGGCTGGTTTTATCTATTTCAGTCTTAATCCATTTTGACGGTGGATTGGTGATCAGGCTTTCCAGCTCGAAAATTGCCTCGTCGACCTGGTTTTCGACCTGAAGCGTATAGCGACCATCGGTAAAAATGACGGCACGATTGGTCATTACTATGGCGCTACCTGCTGAGCCGGTAAACCCTGTCAGCCAGGCTAGTCGTTCGGCGCGCTCGGGTAAGTATTCGCCTTGATGCTCATCCGCATGGGGAATGATGAAGCCGTCTATATTGATCCTTGCCATCGCTTCTCGCAATTTGGCAACACGCGGTGCAGCAAACGAGGGATTGGACGGATTATCATAATTTTGAAACATGGATCACCGGTAATTTCATAACTTGTTTGTGCCTTTGATGAGGGCAATTATCCGTTCAATACCAGTGTCAGCCAGCCATCGCGAATATGATAATGGTTGAGCGTCAGGCCCTGCATACGATAGGCGGCAATGATACGTGATTTTTGGTGCGGCAATAGCCCTGACAAAATGAGTGTGCCACCAATTGCCAGGTTTCGGCAAACGGAAGCCGACATTCTTTGCAAAGGGCCTGCCAGAATATTGGCAATGATCAGGTCGAACGGGCCTTGTTCGCGAAAGGCGCGATTTTCAACCCCGCGCGAAACAACGCTGCTTATTCTTTCCGCACAATGGTTTAGGCGGAAGTTCTGCTTTGCGACTTTCACCGCAATCGGGTCAATGTCGCTGGCTAGAATGGTTGCATTGGTGGCACGCGCAAGTGCTATTGCCAGAACGCCGGAACCGGTGCCCAAATCAAGTCCATTGTGATAATCACGCATTTGCAGGCAGGCTTCCAGCATGTCGAGGCATCCGGCGGTGGTGCCGTGGTGGCCGGTGCCAAAGGCCTGGCCTGCATCAATTTCGATGGCTAATTCGTGTGCTCTTGGCACATTGCGGTCGTGCGAACCATGAATGATAAAACGCCCGGCCTTAACAGGGGCCAACTCACGCAAGGTTTCGCTTACCCAGTCGATATTGCCCAGTTCTTCGCGTTCAATTTTCAAGCCAAATGCATCGCTGCCCAAAAGCTCATAAATTTTCCCCTCATACCGGGCTGTTTCATCCTCGTTAATATAGAGAGAAACGCACCAGTCACCCGGCTGATCTTCCAGTTCGAATAGAGAAATCGGCATGCCCTCTTCTTCGAGTGCCGCATCCAGGATAGAATAAATATGGTTGGCCTCTGGCTTTCTAGCCTGAAGGAATAGTCGGGTTTGTTGCACGGAGTACTCTGCTCGATATTATGGGTTTGGAAAGTTGTAGACGTATCTTGCAAAAGAAGAAAGGGAGCAGACGCCATTTTAAACCTACTTGTGGGGCTTTGACTTAGAGCATTTCATCATTTGATTGAACCACTCCAAATGCTTTCGCTCGCGGCTAATCGGGCTTTGCCCGGCCTTCACGTGGGCGATGCATAAGCACCGGGCCACTCTTAGTGGCCTGACTGCTTCCATGTAAACATGAAAGCGTCTAGAGCGCTTCCCGAAAAGTGGTCGTCGGTTTTCGGATAAGAAGTGTTTAAAAACAAATAGTTAGAGTGATGGAGCGATTCAGATAGCCGCGAAAGTGCTCTAAACCGCTCGCCTTGTAATCAAAACCGATAGGCCGGGTCTAAAATCAGTTCAGGTATCGTGAATTGCGTGCAATGTTTTCATAATCTTCAGGCCCGGTAACTCCAGTATTTTTTGACCCGGTCACAAGGCTTGCCGGGCAGTAGGTTTCGATTCCCCCCGGCCAGTGCTTTTCAAGCGATAGTTTTACGAATTTCTCCATAGGCGCATCATTGCAAAAAACGATTAGAACGCCGTTATCATCATTCACGTCTAAAATGCACAATTGTAATGCACTGAGATGAGCTATGCGTGCTTGAATGCGTTGCAAAGGCGTGGTGTTTTTCAAATATTGTGGCGTTGACTTTCTAAATATCATTGGATTGGGCCGCTTAATTCATTGAATGAAATTGTCGGGCGGAAAACCTGACTGTGATGGATTTTGTTTTGGCCGGGCAAAAATGGGGCCGTTGGAATCATTGGGAATTGTTGAGCGGTTTTTTGGGGTCTGGCTAAGAAATATCCTTGTATCAGGGATACGCCAGCGGCAATCGCGATTTCAAACTGGTTTCTGGTTTCAACGCCTTCGACCAGCAGAATACAGCCAATTTCGTGCAGGCTTTCTGTCAGGTTTTTCAAGGCGGGAACAGCTGCGGGCGTTTTGCAAAGATTGCGAAAAACAAGACCGTCGAGTTTCAATATGTCCGGGCGAACCAGCTCGAACCGCCGCCAGTTTGAATGGTCGCTGCCATAATCGTCGACGGCAATTTTTACACCTATTTCTCGCAACCCGCCGCACAGGCGGGTGATTATTTCATCGTTGACGGCCTTGGTTTCGATGATTTCGCAAACGAGCCTGGAGGTCGGTATTCTATAGTCAGCGAGATCCGTGATCAGGTACTTTAATTCCGTTTCAATTGATCTGGCATTGTCAAAATGAGCCGGGTTAATGTTTAAAAACAACGTTGCATTGTCATTTTGCAGAAGTTGGTAATTGCGGATATGAATGGTTCTGCAAAGCCGATCCAGTTCGGCAAGATTGTATTTTGCGCTTGGATCAAACAGCACTGACGGCACGACCATCGTGCCTAATTTTTCAGGCCTTACCAGCGCTTCAAATGCAAAGAGAGAAAGATTGTCAGGGGTTACCATGTAAATTGGCTGGAATGCACTGCGAAGTTTAAAGGGGCCAAAATTTGCATGGTAGATGTCATCTCGATTTTGAACAGTATTTTTAATCGAATAATCTTCCCGATCATTTTCCTTCGTTAGCTGTTCTGAAATGGGAAATTTAGACGCTCGTTGCAATGCCAAATGCCCGATAGATCCCGGCGTTATATCGCTCTGAAGAGGTTTTCTTTCGATTTTCAACATCAAGTGGCCGCGCGATAAAGAGATGTCAGACAATTACGCCAGGCCTGAATTAATTGAGGGCCCGAATTTTGAGTTTAACACCTCTTGATTGCCAATTTATGAACCGATTGTTTTTTGCGGTCTTTTTTCCTTTAATATTGTTCAGAACTCTCAAATATTCGATTAACCATCTAAAGGGATAGATGCAGGTTGCATTGGGAGGTTAACCGGCAATCAATAGGAGAATGCTATAGTCTGTCGCGGGCAAGTGGGTCTAAATAGGTCAAAACTATTCAGCTTGTTGCTTCATCGGAGGGGTGATTATGAATATTACATTGTTTAAGAATAGAATGCTCAATGAGATATTGAGTATTACAGGTATAATGGCAATATTCTTCTATCTCGATGTAAAGCTTGGTATTTTGATAAATGTATCCGAGCTTATTTTGCACATTGCCCCAAACTTAAACGGCTATCTGATTACAATCGTTGGAAGCATGTGGACCGGGCTGTTGGTTTACAGCTATTTCAGGCGAAAACAAACAATGTCGGCCGTTCTTGCCAAAAAGCATATCAAAACAGAACTGGACGGGCAAAAGCTGATTGATTTAAATACAGGATTACCCAATAGAAAAGGTTTTGAACGTATAGTAAACACCACATCTCTTTTATTGGACAACCCTTATTGGATTGTGTTGGCCATAGAAATTAGCAATGCAAAATCGCTGAAGAATGCTCATGGAATTGATGTAGGCAGGGCGGTGGAACGCGAGTTTGCAAAAAATCTTACCGAATTTTCTACTGAAAGTGAATTTATTGCACTGGATGAGGGGGCGGTCTTTTATATGATCTGTACATCTGATGCGGAGGACGAAGTAGATTTTCGTGCAGATCAAATCGTCGATAAGATGTCAGAAATTGCTGAAAATGGCATAGAAATAAAAGACAAACTGTACAACATTCGGCTTTCATTTGCAGCAGTAAAATCAAGTTCAGTAGATCGAAATACTGTCCGCCCAGAAATAGATGGGTTGGCGAAACGATTGGGATTTGCCCTGCGGCAACGAGCCCGCAGCAACGTGCTCGTATGTTTTGACGATGCAATGGAAAGTGCAATGCAACGCCAGTTGCTCATAGAAGCCACTTTGTCTGATGCGATAAAATCAAAACAAATTATTCCTAATTTTCAACCGATTATCGATATTAATTCAAGTCAGGTTGTGGGCTTTGAGGTGTTGGCGCGATGGCATCATCCAGCTATCGGTGATATTTCGCCGGAAGAGTTTGTGCCTGTCGCTGAAGAACAGGGTTTGCTGAGTGCAATGACGGTTAATTTAATGAAATTGTCGTGTGATATTGCCCAACATTGGCCAGAACACATAACCATGGCGATTAATATCTCTCCGACAGATTTGCGGGATGAAGATATGGTGTTGGAACTCATTGATATAATGAATGACTATGGAATTGACCCAAACAGGCTGGAAATTGAGATTACTGAGCATGCATTTGTGGGAGATGCAGATAGCGTCAATCATGCCGTTTGTCTGTTGAAAGAGCAGGGGATTTCTATTTCTATAGACGATTTTGGAACTGGATATTCCAGTTTACACCAATTGCGAACGATACCATTTGATAAAATCAAAATTGACCAGTCCTTTATCAAGGATCTTTCAACCAATCTGGACAGTCAGGCTATTGTGAGAAGCGTTATAGCACTTGGGCAAAGCCTCGGATTGGCTGTTATTGCCGAGGGAATAGAAGTCGGCATTAATTTCGACGTGTTGAAGCAGATGGGCTGCAAGCAGGGGCAAGGTTATTTATTTGCCAAGCCAATGTCTGGCGCAGATGTTCTGACATTGTTTGAAATGGAAGATGGCAGGTTAAGCAGCGCCGTAATAGCTGCATAAGGTTTCGTCAACGATTGTCGATTGCGACCTTTCAAAGATTATCGTTAAACTTCAAGATTTCCTCAGCTGAATGTTTTCAATACAGTCTGAACAACAGGTTTAGCCATATTCCTAATTAAGTTCATATCTTAGCGCCAACACGGTTGCGATTTTCCCGTTTGCCTATAATCTTGGTGATCGGCTTTTATACTAAACTGGACACAGGAACATCGATGTCGCAAATGAAAATTAACCTCGATAAGGCGACAGCTGCGCAAACCGCTATGGCTGTTCAGCAAGGGGAGGTGTCTGCACTCAAGGTATGCGAGGCTGCAATCTCGCGAATTGAACAGCGCGATGGCCCAATAAACGCAATTGTTGTGCGGGATTTTGAACGGGCAAGGCTTGCGGCCAAAACTCTTGATGATTCTTTTAATCAGGATGATCAGCGCCCCTTACTCGGTGTTGCTATGACGGTCAAAGAATCCGTTGGTGTTGCTGGCCTGCCATCAAGCTGGGGGATTCCTGAATTTGCGGATGCGGATGCCGAAACAGATTCTGTTGCAGTCCAACGGTTAAAGGCAGCCGGTGCAATAATTTTGGGCAAGTCAAATATTCCAATGGCCCTTGCTGATTGGCAATCGGATAGTCCTGTTTATGGGCGAACGGTCAACCCGCATGATGCCAGCCGCACGCCCGGCGGTTCTTCCGGTGGTGCTGCTGCGGCCATTGCATCAGGCATGGTGCCACTTGAACTTGGGAGCGATATTGGCGGCTCAGTTCGGGTGCCATCGCATATGTGCGGGGTGTTTGGCCATAAATCGACCTATGGCATTATTCCGATGGTGGGGCATGAATTTCCCGGTAGCGATTGTTTGTCGCCCGAACTCGCGGTTCTTGGTCCTTTGGCGCGCACAGCTGATGATCTGGCACTGGCGCTTGATGTTTTGGCTGGGCCAGACGAGCATTCCCCCTATTTACTTAATTTACCCAAAGCCAAACCCGGTTTGCTGCAGGATTACCGGGTTTTGGTGCTGGAAAATCATCCGGCGATTGAAACTGATGGTTCTGTATCCAAGCCGTTGAGCAAACTGGTGGAAAAACTGGAAGACATTGGCGTTAGTGTGGTTCGCCATGTGGAAGGTATGCCTGATCTTGCCGCGGAGCATGCGGATTATCGTCAAATGCTTTTAGCCATTATTACACGTGATATGCCGAGCGGGACGCCGGTTGATGCCCATGGGTGGATGGACTTAAAAGACAAGCAAATGCGTTGTGCGAGACAATGGAACAAGGTGTTTGAGCATGTTGATGTTATTTTGACGCCACCATTCGGGGTGCCTGCATTCCATCATGATGATAATCCTGATTGGGCAGCGCGCCGGTTGATTATCAATGGCGACTTAGCGCCCTATGGTAACCAGGTTGCCTGGCCGGGTATTGCGACTTTTCCGGGTCTGCCGGCGACCGCAGCGCCGATAGATTTCACCAATGCCGGCCTGCCAGTTGGGGTGCAAATCATCGGGGCATCATATCACGATCACACGACCATCAAGTTTGCAGCATTGCTGGAAAAAGAGGGTTTGACTGCGGATGCTTTGGCAGGAATTGAGTAGATATTGGGGAAAGCGCCTTTGCATTGTTGCCGCTCTGTCTAATGCATGAGATAAGGCGCATTCCTTCATAATCACTAAAAGGTGTCCTGTTCCATGAACCATCCGTTTTATTTTTTACGCCACGGCGAAACCCAATGGAACAAGGATAAAATCTGTCAGGGGCAGATGGATTCTCAATTGAATGATACGGGCAGGGCGCAGGCGGAAAAAGCCGCTTTGGCGCTGAAAAATGAGCCGATTGAACGTATTATCTGCAGCCCGTTGTCGCGTACCCGCCATACAGCGGAGGCGGTTGCGAAATTTCATAATCTTGAAATTCAGTTTGATGATGATTTGATGGAAGTAAATCTGGGCGATCATCAAGGTAAGCCGATTGGGGACTGGGCGACAGATTTCTGGGTGGGCAAATATGATCCGCCCAATGGTGAAACTTTCCAGCAATTTTGCGATCGTGTCTGGGCCGCCATGCAGTGGGCTATTGCGCTTGGCCCCAACACCTTGATTGTTGCCCATGGCGGGTTATGGCTTGCCGCACATCAATTTGTTGGCGTTGAGCCGCCAATGCTTAAATCTGCCAACGCCTTGCCGCTGCAGATTACCCAGAAAGCGGGTATTTGGCAACATCGGGTGCTTGTTTCCTAATATCTATTGAAATCGCTGAACTGCTTGCGGTCGCACCCTCACCAAAGGTAATGTGGCGGACTTTAACTAAAGATTCTCAAACAAGTGGCGAGCAAAAGCAATGTCTGAAAATAATCATCATTCCAAACAATGGCTTTGGTTGCTTATTGCCGGGCTGGTAATAATTGCCGCCATTACATTTATGGTCGAAGGCCATGGCTGGCTTACTGGTATTGGTCTGGGGGTCGGTGGATTGCTGGTGGTTTTTGCCTCATCAGAAATGATGATTATGGCTGTTGACGGCTATGCCAAGCGCAAGAAAATGAACTCGTTTGTGGCGGGCACAATGGCAGGCCTTTCTTCCAATGTGCCGGAACTCGTGATGCTGGGCTTTGTTTTGGCCGCAACACCCCGGGTTGGCTTTATTGTAACTGTGCTTACCTTGCATGTGGGGGCGGCGGCCTTCGGTCTTTACTGCGGAACATTGCCGCGCGATGTGGAGGGGAATGCAAGCCTACCACAACCATTGGTGAAGTTAAGTACCGACCTCTATGCGGCTGCGGCCGGAGTGTTTTTCAGCCTTGGGGTTATCATGTTGCTTATGAAGGCATTTGAAGTGCGCGGCGGTGCTGAGACCTATCTGGATACGCGCGACCTTTATGTATTCGGTGCAATTTTGCTGACCGTGCAGGTGGTTGCCACGTGGCGGTTGGTGAAACGTTTTTCCAGCGACCACAAGCCAGAGTCCGACGACGATATACCGGTAGAGGTTGAAGTTAGCGAAAGCCTGATGCCAATCAAAACAATTCTTGCATTTGGTGCAGCCGGTCTTTTCATGTCGGTAATTGGCGGTCATTCGGTGGGTGAATTTGCCGGCATATTAGTGCACAAACTTGAAGCAGCCGGATATTCTGAAATGTTTGGTGCGGTCATCTTGAGCGTGTTTGCGGCCGCTGGTGCATTCGTAATGATTGGTACGGCGCATTTTCAGGGTAAATATAATATTGCCATGGCCAATGCCTCGGGCGCCATTACGCAAGTTCCGTTTTTGGTGCTGCCAGTGGCGATGATTATGCTTGCGATCTTTACCCAGACCGGCATTATTCCGGTGTTGGGCGGTACGAACGGTGTTATTCCAATTGATCTTCATACCACCAGCGCCATATTTTTGGGCTTTCCTTCAATGTTGATACTTTGGAAAGCGGTGCAGGATGATGGCAAGGTGAACTGGCTTGAAACCACCAGCATGATTGCCGTTTTTGTGCTGGCAATCTATCTGCTCGTTGCCCATGGGTGATGGAAGAGTAGGGGGGGTGAACCGGGATGAATTTTGACCCTTACCGTCGGGCTTTGCGCCAGCCGGCTGCACGTGCCGCAGCTTCAGAACAAAACCAGCGTTCGCCCCTGCTGCTTGAAATTATGGTCTCCCTATAATTTTCTTGGCCTGGAACGTGGAAAATTTTACGTCCACTATTGTAGCTGATATTGCCTTTGATGTTGCAGGAAGCCGTGGAAAATGATGGGGCTGCAAAACCATTTCCAAATGAAACGCGGCTGCTAAGAAAATCTGCCATAATAAACAACATGGCGACGCCCAAAAATAAGGGCTGGAGATTTCTGCGGTAAGAAAAGCGTTTTTTATAAGGTTTCGAAAAACGCTTCTTGTTATAGTTGCCATGGTCTCTCATGGCTTAAATTTACGTGTAATTCGTAATAATACCGCAAACAAATTCCGTAGAATTTTAACTTTCTATTGAGCTGGTTCCCCATTAATGCCGTTCAACAAACGAATCCAGCACGCGTTTTTGCCCGGCCTTATCGAAATTGATCGTGAGCTTGTTGCCGTCAATCGAGGCGATGTGGCCATAGCCGAATTTTTGATGAAAAACCCGCTCTTCCAGTTCAAAGTTGCTTTTGTCTGCGCCAACAACAGATTTTGCCACCAGTTGACCGTCGATGGTGCGGCTGGAGGCATTGTTGCGCACATCGCGCCCACCTGCCTGATGGCCGGACCGTGTGCCCCAGTTATTTTTAGTCGCATTAGAGGAATTGGCTTGCGCCCGTTTCCAGCCGGGTGAAGAATAGCTGGAGGCTTCAAAAGGGTCAGACGTATCAAACCGAGATTGGCCATAACCGCCGGCTCCGCCCGCGCCATAGCCGCCGTAGGATCCGGTGGCTTCCACCACCTCAACATGGTCTGCCGGTAATTCATCGAGAAAGCGCGAGGGGATGGAGGTTTGCCAAAGCCCGTGGATGCGGCGATTGGAGACGAACCAGATCATGGCGCGTTGTTTGGCCCGCGTTATACCCACATAGGCAAGGCGGCGTTCTTCTTCCAGCCCGGAGCGGCCGCCTTCATCGAGCGACCTTTGGTGCGGAAACAGGCCTTCTTCCCAACCGGGCAGAAAGACCGTGTCAAATTCTAGCCCCTTGGCAGAATGCAGTGTCATTAAATTGACCGCATCAAGATTTTCGTTTTTGTCCACGTCCATGACCAGCGAAATATGTTCGAGAAAACCGCGCATATTTTCAAATTCTTCCATCGAGCGAATAAGCTCTTTCAGGTTTTCAAGCCGCCCCGGCGCATCGGCAGAACGGTCATTTTGCCAAAATTCCGTATAGCCTGATTCTTCCAAAATCATTTCCGCCAGATCGCTCTGTGGCGTGTTGTCCAGAAGGTCAGCCCAACGAGTGAAATTGAGGTAGAGGGTTTTCAGCGTATTGCGCGGTTTTGGTTTCAGCTCTTCACTTTCCACCAGTTCGGAAACCGCCTGCATCATCGGGATATTTCTTGCCCGCGCATGATCTCGTACAATTTTTAGCGTGGCATCGCCCAACCCACGGCGCGGGGTGTTGACGATACGCTCAAAGGCCAGATCATCGGCCGGTTGGCAGGTGACGCGGAAATAGGCCAGCGCATCGCGAATCTCCAGCCGTTCATAAAAGCGTGGGCCACCGACCACCCGGTAATTAAGCCCAAGCGAGATAAAACGGTCTTCAAATTCGCGCATTTGAAACGAGGCGCGCACTAAAATTGCCATATCGTTGAGATTGGCACCTTTGCGCTGCAATTGCTCAATTTCCTCGCCGATGGCGCGGGCTTCTTCTTCTGAATCCCAGGCGGCGGCGACTTGTACTTTTTCCTCGTCAGGGTCATTTTGTTCGGTGAAAAGGGTTTTGCCCAATCGTCCCTCATTATGGGTAATCAGGTGGGAAGCGGCGGCCAGAATATGGCTGGTCGAGCGATAATTACGCTCTAGTTTTATCACCTTTGCGCCGGGGAAATCCTTGTCAAAGCGCAGAATATTATCCACCTCAGCCCCGCGCCAGCCATAGATCGATTGATCATCATCGCCGACGCAGCAGACATTTTTTGCGCCTTCCTTGCCGGTGCGCCGGGCCAGCAGGCGCAACCATAAATATTGTGCCACATTGGTGTCTTGATACTCGTCGACCAGAATATAGTGAAAGCGCGACTGGAAATCCGCCAGCACATCGGCATTTTCGCGAAACAGGCGAATGGTTTCGGTCAACAGATCGCCAAAATCGGCGGCGTTGAGTACTTTTAGCCGGTCCTGATAAGCCGCATAAAGCTTGCGCCCGCGACCATCGGCAAAGCTGCGGGCTTCGCCTTCAGAAATTTGTTCGGGTGAAAGGGCGCGGTTTTTCCAGCTATCGACAAGAGAAGCAAGCTGGCGTGCCGGCCAGCGTTTATCGTCGATACCTTCGGCGCGGATAAGCTGTTTCATTAATCTTATCTGGTCGTCGGTATCGAGGATGGTGAAATCTCGTTTCAGCCCAACCAGCTCCGCATGGCGGCGCAATATTTTTACACAGATCGAATGGAAAGTGCCGAGCCAGGGCATGCCCTCGACCGCATCGCCGACCATATCACCAATACGGTGTTTCATTTCCCGCGCGGCTTTATTGGTAAAGGTGACGGCCAGGATCTGGTTTGGAAAGGCCTTCTTGAGATTAAGAATATGGCCGATTCGGGTGGTGAGTACCCTTGTTTTGCCGGTGCCTGCGCCCGCCAGCACCAAAAGCGGGCCGTCGAGGGTTTCAACCGCGTCGCGTTGTTCCTCATTCAGGCCATCGAGATAATCCTGTGGTGCCATCGTGGCTTGGGCCATCTGCCCAAGCGCGCGCTCGGCAATGCTGCCACCGGGTGCGGGTGCCGGGCTAAAATCCGCTTCGGGGTTGCCCTCAGGGTGCTCCAATGGCGGCGGCGATGCCGGGTCAAAGGCAGGTTCGCTTTCATGCGTTGGCAATGGTTGAGATTTTGGATCGCTCATGGCTGTTTTTCTTAGGGATTAAATTTGCTGATTCTGTCTTTGTTCTATTTAACCACATGCAAGCTGTAGATACTATGGCCAGATGCAGGCAGATAAAGCGGGCAATGATTTGACGAAGGTGAATAACAAAATGCTGGATAAATCGCAGGTATCGGTGCGGCTTTTGCCTTCCGATCCGGTATTTGTACAAAACCCCTATGCTGTTTACGAGGCCTGGTATCACGATCATCCGACATTCTGGTGGCAGGAATATGGGCATTGGTGCTTTGCCGGTTATGATGATGTGCAGGCTTTGTTTCGTGATCGCCGCTTTGGCCGTGAAATTTTGCACGTGGCCAGCCGTGAGGAATTGGGCCTGGCTGAAACTCCTGAACATCTGGAGCTGTTCTATGCATTTGAGGCCCATTCATTGTTGGAGCGCGAGCCGCCAGTGCATACGCGGTTGCGGCGGCTGGTTAACCGGGCTTTTGTATCGCGTCAGGTGGAACAATTGCGCCCGCGTATTGAGGCATTGGCGCATCAGTTGATTGATGGATTTACTGACAAGGGTCAGGTTGATCTGCTGGCTGAATTTGCCACGCCAATTCCGGTGACAATTATTGCGGAACTGCTTGGTGTGCCGGTGGAGATGGGTGATCAGCTGCTTGATTGGTCGCATAAAATGGTTGCTATGTATCAACATAACCGCGACCGGGCGATCGAGGATGCGGCAGTAAAAGCGACGGAAGAATTTGCCGCATTCATTGAAACCTATGTGGAAAAGCGGCGGCTTGAACCGCGCGATGATCTGATTTCGACGCTTATAGCTGCTGAAGAAGATGGCGAACATCTTTCGATGGATGAGCTGGTGACCACGTGCATGTTGCTGTTGAATGCGGGCCACGAGGCGACCGTGCACGCGCTTGGCAATGGGGTGAAAAGCCTGTTGGAATATACAGAAAGCACAGGCGTTTCTGCACCCGGTCTGCTTAAGGACCAGAAATCCATAGCGGCAGTTGTTGAAGAGTTTTTGCGTTATGATTCGCCGCTGCACATGTTTACCCGCTATGCGCTGGAAGATTGCGAATTTGGTGGCGTCCGCCTGAAAAAAGGCGATGTGGTTGGCCTGTTGCTGGGTGCGGCCAACCGTGATCCGGTAAAGTTTGAGCAGGCGGACAGGTTTTGGCCGGAACGCACGGATGGTGGCTTAACCACATTTGGCGGCGGCATCCATTTTTGCATCGGTGCTCCACTGGCCCGGCTGGAATTGCAAGTGGCGATGCAGGTATTGTTTGAGCGATTGCCGTCATTGCAATTAGCAGAAGCGCCAAAATACTCGGACCGTTATCATTTTCATGGGCTGGAACGACTTTTGGTCAAGTGGTGAGGTGTTGCGCTCTTGAATTTAGTATATTGATAAACTATATTGGTTTAACGATAAATTAAATGGAGTGGTGCAATGGTTGCTAGTGATGTGGAATTAAAGAATAAATCAAGACGTGGAATGCTTAAAGTCATTGGAGGCGGGGTTATTTTTGCAGCCGTTGGGGCAGGGGGGTATCTTGCTACCCGCGACCCAAGTGCCGCTCGCCAGCCTTGGTTAAATGTTGGGCAAGATGAGGTTGACCCGCGCCGCAAGGCACTTTCTTATGCCATTCTTGCGCCCAATCCTCATAATCGTCAACCCTGGGTAATTGAGCTAAAGGGTGATGATGAAATTATCCTGTATTGCGATGCGGACCGGCATATTCCGCACACGGATCCGTTTGACCGGCAGATAACCATTGGCCTTGGCGCGTTTATTGAAACACTTGCAATTGCCGCATCAAAGGATGGTTTTCGGGTCGATGTGGATGCCTTTCCCGAAGGTGAGCCCATGCCGATGCTGGATGACCGCCCGGTTGCTAATATTCGTTTGATTAAAGATGCCTCGATTAAAGCTGATCTTTTATTTACGCCAATCGTGCATCGCCGATCTAATCGGGCAGCCTATAGTAACGAAAAACAACTGCCGAATGCTGCAATTGCTGCTCTTTCCAACTCTGCTAATCATGGCACACTCGTTGGAATAACCAATGAAACTCAAAAGGTTGCGCGGCTTCGTGAAATTTGTGTCGAAGCGATGCGTATTGAATATGTTACGCCGCGTACTTTGGGCGAGTCTATCGATCTCATGCGCATTGGGAAATCAGAGATTATTGCCAACCCTGATGGAATTTCGCTGGGTGGTCCGTTTTTTGAAACGCTGGCCTTGATCGGCCAGTTGAACCGGGATGAAATGCGGGACCCTTCCAGTTTTGCCTGGAAAACCGGGCTTGATAACACGCTCTCGCCGTTAAAAACCGGTACTGCCTATGGATGGCTGGTGAGTGAGGGGAATAGCCGGGTCGATCAAATTCTCGTAGGGCGGGATTATGCGCGCTTTCATCTAAAGGCGGCCGAATTGGGTGTTTCAATCCATCCAAATTCGCAAGCCTTGCAGGAATATGAGGAAATGACTGAGCAATTTAGTGCCATTCATGCGGAACTTGGGATTTCTAAACCGCAAAGGGTGCAAATGTTCGTTCGAATGGGCTATGGAAGTGATGTTAAACAAAGCCCCCGTTGGCCGCTGGCCAGCCGAATTAGAAAGGCGTGAAGCCATTAAGCCTGTCATTGAACCTGATATGATTGCGATATTCCGCTTCTTCAACGAAGTGGGCATCATCCATCAATTGTCGCAAAGCAAGTTTGAAAGCGTCATGCCTGAGGGTATGTCAATGGCGCAGTTTTCAGTGCTCAATCATTTTGTCCGGTTGGGCCGGATTGAAAGCCCGGCGCGATTGGCAAAAGCCTTTCAGGTAACAAAAGGCGCGATGACAAACACGCTTGGTCGGCTGGAAAAGCAGGACTATGTCTCAATCAAACCTGACCCGGATGACGGACGGGCAAAATTGGTTGAAATCACCCAGAAGGGTAAAGTGGCCCATCAAGACTGCATTATTGCGCTTGCGCCAATATTGGGTAAGCTCAATTCTGATTTGGGCGTTGGGGATTTTGCCAAAGCCTTGCCGCAGCTTGAAATCATAAGAAACTATCTCGATAATAATCGTTGAGATTAGCGAAGGGATTTGATGGTGGATAAGGAGTTTGTGATCTGGCTAGAAGATGTGTTTTCCATAGTGCCGGATACATCTGCGCGCAAGATGTTTGGTGGCGTTGGCCTGTTTCGCCAAGGGCTGATGTATGCGCTGGCGCTATCCGATGGGCGCATTGCGTTGAAAGCCGATGATCAAACATCGCAAACCTTCATTGATGAGAATTGCGAAGAATGGACCCATGCCCGAAAGGATGGGAATATTACCCGGATGGGCTATTGGTACATGCCAGAACGACTGACTGATGAGCCGGAGGAATTGCTGGAATGGTCTATGAAAGCCTTTGAAGTGGCGCTCAGGGCCGACCAGAAGAAATCACCCTCGAAACGTAAATTCAAGGGGCAATAAGGTTTGTCGTCGGACATTGTATCGAAGAATTTCAAGGCTTTGCAATGAAATTTCAATTATAAAAACGGGAGAAGAGCATGCATTATATTGATACGGGAAGCGGTGAAGAAACGATTGTGTTTTCTCACGGACTGCTTTTTGACAACGAAATCTTTGCCAAACAGATCGAGCATTTCAAAGACCGGTATCGATGCATTGCGTTTGACCATCGCGGGCAGGGCAAAAGCCCGGTTACAAAAGATGGTTATGATATGGATACGCTTGCGCAAGATGCCATTGATTTAATTGAAAAACTTGGTGTTGGACCGTGTCATTTCGCCGGCCTTTCAATGGGTGGATTTGTGGCAATGCGAGTTGCTGTTCGCCGGCCAGATTTGATCAAATCGGTTACACTTCTCGATACGTCGGCAAATGCGGAAGAAGCGGAAAACAAAGCTGGCTATCGCAAGCTGAACTTTATCGGCCGTTGGTTTGGCTTCAGACTTGTTATTAATAAAGTCATGCCCATCATGTTCAGCACCACTTTCATGAACGATCCGGCGCGGGCTGATGAGCGAAAATATTGGGCTGATCTGATTTGCGCCAACGACCGAATTGGTGCCACCCGGGCTGTGAGTGGCGTGATTGATCGGCAGGGGTTCGGCGATCAGATCGAAAAAATCGAGCGACCAACGTTGATTATTGTCGGTGAGGAAGATACGGCCACGGTGCCGGCGAAATCAGAATTTATGCATGGAAAAATCAAGGGGTCGAAACTGGTGAAAATCCCTCGCGCCGGGCACCTTTCGACTATTGAAGCGCCTAATGCCGTGAATGATGCAATGGATGATTTTTTGAAAGGGCTTTAGTTCGAAACCTCAAAAAGACGTGTGACTTAATGCATTGAATGGTTATTATTATCGTGGCCAAAATTGCCTTTCAATTATATGGATTCAGTCCAAACAAACTGAAAAAGAGGAACTAAATATGAAACAAAAACTAATCTATGCAATATCCGTTTTGATTGTCAGTGCTGGTGCTGCACATGCAGCTTCGTTGCAGAATAAGGATAGTCAAAGTTATGATATTCGAGTGACCGGATCATCAACCATGTCAACTTCGATTGGTGGTGGTGTTATCAAAAACGGTATTTGCAGCAGCAGTTGCACAATTGAAGTTAAAGGCGTTGGCTCAATTGATGCTTCTGGATCAGACAAAATTGTTATTAAAGATGGTAAGCTGAAAAAGCGTTGATAAGATTGGATTGGTTGAGGGGCTTGAACACCCCTCAATCATCTACGGGCTCTCTTAGAGCGTTTACATGGAAGCAGTCAGGCTGCGATTGGAGCCTGACTTGCAAATTGATGAAATTAATTTGAGGGCGGAACCGGCCCGATGCGAATGCATCGCTCCCGCGAAGGCTGGTGCGTAGCACCAAATGGCCGTGAGCGAAAGAAAATAGAGTGATTCCGTCAAAGACGGACACCCTCTAGGGCCAGGACTCATTAATTTAATTCAATTCTGCGCAGGGTAATTTGATCGCTTGCCCTTCGGGCGCTCTGCTTGCGAAAGGTTCACTGGACCTTTCGTCGGGCAAGCCCGATGAACAAGACATCGCCGTCGTAATATCTTGAAAATATTGATATTGTCTGCGATATTTCTGCTATTCAGCAATCAAATTACCCTGCGCAGAATGGATGAAATTAATGGGTCCTGACCCTAGGCACCCGCAGGCATATCATAAATACCAATAGTCAGACTTGTTTGATTATGCAGATTAAATTGCCCAGCATGGCTATTTGGAGAGAAAACATCACCCTCGGGCATACCTAAGAGTGATGTATAAGCCTTTGTGAAAGCGGGTTAAACTAAGCCACTTCTTCGGTGTTTTCGGCTGGTTTTTCAACCCGAACAGAGCGCAGAATGAAAGCTGGCACATGATCGCCCATGCCTTCAGGCTTGGCGTTGCCTTTGCCTTTGCCTTTTGAACGGCCAGATTTGCGTGGTTCAGAACGGGAATTGCGCGATGGTTTGGTATCCTCATTGCTGCCTGATTTGGCTTCGACAGGATTTTCGCCAGTTTCAGGCTCTGCTTTTGCTTCCACCGTATTTTCGACAACTGCATCATTGGTTTCTGCTGCGGTATCAGCGGATTTGCGCCGACCGGGTCGTGAGGTGCGACGGGTTGATTTAGTCTCGGCATCATCTTCCAAAACTGTTTCATTAACGGCTTCAGCCTTGGCTGTGCTGGTTGCTTTTTTGCGGGTGCGTTGGCGTTTCGGCTTTTCATCATCAGTTGCAGCTGGTGATGCGTCACCCGTCCATTCGATTTTATTGCCAATTAATTTTTCAATAGCATCCACATAACGCTTGTCAGCAGAGGTGACGATTGTAACCGCATCGCCTTCACGCCCGGCCCGACCGGTACGGCCAACCCGGTGAATATAATCTTCGGCGTGAATGGGTACGTCATAGTTAAACACATGGCTGACATCAGGAATATCCAACCCACGCGCCGCCACATCACTGGCGACCAGAATGGCAATTTCGCCATCGCGGAAATTAGCCAACATGGTCATGCGCGAACGCTGGTCCATATCACCGTGCAGGGCGCCAACCGAATATCCGCGTTTTTCCAGCGACCGAAATGTGGTTGCCACATCTTTTTTGCGGTTGCAGAATACAATGGCGTTTTTCATGTTTTTGGCGCCATCTATCAGGCCGCGTAAAACTTCGCGTTTCTCGTAGTCTTTCTTCGGTGCGGAAATCAGCTTTTGAGTAACCGTTTCAGCGGTAGAGATTTTCGCATCCACTGCAACTTTTACCGGATTTTGCAAAAACTTGTCGGCCAGACCTTTGATTTCGGTTGGCATGGTGGCTGAGAAAAACAATGTCTGACGGGTAAACGGGATCATTTTCGCAATCCGCTCAATATCAGGAATAAAGCCCATATCAAGCATGCGGTCAGCTTCGTCGATGACCAGAATTTCAACGCCGTTCATCAAAATGCGGCCACGTTCAAATAAATCAAGCAATCGGCCCGGTGTTGCAATCAACACATCGGCACCGCGGTCAAGTTTGCGCATTTGGTCTTCAAATGAAACACCGCCAATCAGCAGCGCCACATTTAGCTTGTGATTGACGCCGTATTTGTTGAAGTTTTCTTCAACCTGAGCGGCGAGCTCACGGGTCGGTTCCAAAATCAGGGTGCGCGGCATACGGGCCCGCGCGCGGCCTTTTTCGGTCAGCGTTAGCATGGGGAGCACAAAGCTGGCGGTTTTACCGGTGCCAGTTTGCGCGATGCCAAGCACATCGCGGCGGGCCAAAACATGGGGAATGGCCTCCGCCTGAATGGGGGTTGGTTCTGTATATCCTGCAGCTTCTACGGCTGCCAGTACTTTTGGGCTCAAACCCAGATCAGTAAATTTCATATAGGAATTGGTTCTTTTTCAGTGTTGGTACCGTTGCGGGCGAATCTGCCCACTTCAAGTCTATCGCCAGATTATGGCGGCGGCACGTTCTAATGCGCCCTGCGATAAGCAATTGTATCGCAAAAGTCAACAAATCTGCGGGATAATTACCCTTTGTCGCAGATATTGTTGATCGTATGGTTTCTGAATATGGTTTACAATATTGTTCTCACCGGCAAATTGCCCGTAATTTGGAATATACTCGCCTATGTCAAAATATACGAAACCTCCTTTGTTGCTTATTCCTGGTCTCGCCTGCACTGGTACTTTATTTGCCCATCAGGTCGAGCATCTAAGCCCGTTGCGCGAAGTGATCGTTGCCGACCATACGGGGCATGATTCGTTGGGGGCGATCGCCAATAACATATTGAAAAAGGCGCCTGACCGGTTTGCGCTGGCTGGCCTTTCCATGGGCGGCTATCTGAGTTTTGAAATATTGCGACAAGCGCCTCAGCGGGTGGAGCGGTTGGCGCTGCTTGATACATCGGCGCGTGGTGATCTGGCTGAAAAGGCGGAATTGCGGCGTGCGGCAATCAAGCTGGCGCAAGCGGGAAAGTTTGAGCAGGTGTGCAAGGCCTTCCTTGATCTCTCGATTGCCAAGTCACGGCACAATGACACTTCGCTTAAAAATGCCATTACCCAAATGGCGATTGATATGGGGGCGGATAAATGGATATTGCAGGCGCGATCATTAATGGCGCGGTCCAGCTCGGTGGCGCTGCTGCCGTATGTTAAATGCCCGACATTGGTTATCATTGGCGATGAGGACCAGCTAACGCCAATGGATCATGCGGTGGAGATGGCCGATAGCATTCCCGGTGCCCGGTTAGAGGTGATTGAGGATTGCGGACATATGTCGAGCATGGAACGGCCTGAAAAAGTGAACACACTGCTGTATGATTGGTTGACCTGGACCTAATATGAGGCAACCAAAACTAATCACCACAATTCAATCCTATTCGAAAGAATTATTTCTTGCCGATATTTTGGCGGGAATAACTGTGGCTATGGTGGCGCTGCCCCTTAGCCTCGCGATTGCAATTGCATCGGGTGCGGACCCGGCCCGTGGGCTGGTGACGGCCATTGTTGGTGGCTTCTTTATTTCGTTGCTTGGGGGGAGTCGGGTT
>Ga0256839_1002146_pt1 | contig 22531 bp, 21 predicted proteins | sample 354166metaG_FD_185968 | JGI IMG/M metagenome (GOLD analysis project Ga0256839, IMG submission 185968) | Hydrothermal vent microbial communities from Mid Atlantic Ridge, Atlantic Ocean - 354-166 | ecosystem: Environmental > Aquatic > Marine > Hydrothermal vents | place: Atlantic Ocean: Mid... | reverse complement strand
TTTGCTTTACTTTCTAAGGCAAATGCCTCTAAAAATTCAGAATCAAGTTGTCGAATAGGGATGAGCTTTTGTAAATCTTTTAGAGTAATGGGCTCCTCACTAATTTTCTGAGCACCTGCGTTATTAGAGCCGACGCTTTTTCCCTTAGCTGAGTCATTTTTTTTTACATTAAAAATTTTTTTAAATAAGGCCATTCACCCCTGTCCCTCTAAGAATAATCATACTGATAAGTATAACGCAAATAACACCCAAAAACCCATTACATTAGCATTTAATAATGTCCAAACAAGCCCTGATGCACTCTACACATTCAGCTTATTTTTATGACTAAATTTTAACTAATCCCTAAAAAACAAAGCCTATTTAAACTAGAAAATTTTTCTAACAACAAAAGCCAAAACATCCAATAAATCTGATTCCAAACCAATCGTTTCCTGTTTATCGGGTCTTTGCATCATACTTTCAAAATTATGCTTTCCCTCTGCTCTACGAGATGCTTTTTCTTGTCGCTGTACCTGTTCATGTAGCAATTGTCCACCTACGCGTTTCCATTCCATGAGATGCTGTAATTCACCATTATCCAACCAGAGTCCATGATAGGGACAACTATCTACAATCACACCACTTTTTCTGGCAAAATTGGTACGACGCATAAACGCCTGACACACAGGGCATTTTATATACTTAACAGCCTGCCGAATTGAGTAGAAATCCGTATTAATATTATTTAAATACACTTGATTGATACTACCTAAATCAGTAACCGAATATTCTAACAAAAACTCTAATTCGCCTAAGTCAAAAAACAAGCCAAAGCAATCCGTACAACGCTCAATCGACAACGGTTGCTCTAGCTGCAATTGAATGGTTTCTAACGCTATCTCACAATGTGGGCACATACGCCCAGAATTTACTCCTTGCACACTGTACTCATGCTGACCCTGTAAATCCATATCATTACGCACACCACAATAACGACAATGACTAGAATTGACGCTTAAAGGCGCAGAACAGCTACGACATCTCGCCATTACAAAGCATCCAAAATGTCTTTTTTCTTTGCGGCATATTCCGTTTCAGAAATTAAGTCCGCTTGAAACATTGTTTTTAATTGCGCTAATTTTTGCATCGGGTCTTCAGTGTTTGTTTGTTGCGTACCAAACCCTGCACTCATCGCATTTGCCATCGACTGCCCCATCCCCATACCAGCCCCTAAGCCCATGCCTAAACCAGCCCCGCCACCTTCATTTCTAGCGGCTTCACGCATGGCCTCTAGTTGTTGCATGCTCGCATAATCTAATCCGACCGCTTTTGCCGCTTGTGCTTCCGCCGTTAAATCAGCAATCCGATTAATACGTGTTAACGTATCTGTATCAAAATTAGTACCTTCTATACGAAAATCCGTCATAGCAAAACCCAGTTTCTGAAATTCTGCCTGCAACACCTTATCCATACCCTGAGCAATTTCTTCACGATTAGCATCAATTTCAGCATAAGAAAAACGACTTTCTGCTAAAAAATCGGTTAAAGGATGCATTAAACGATTCGACATGATGTGCCGGAAATCTTCAATGTAAAAATCATGCTCCCCTCCGACAACATCTACAAAAAAAGATTTAGCATCCACAATACGGTAACTATAATTACCATAAGCTTGCAAGCCGACCGGAAATTTATATTTTGGGTCTTCATACTTTATAGGCGAACTGGTTCCCCATTTCTGATCCAATATTTTGGTTCTTTTAAAAAAATACAGTTGTGCTTTATGCTCGCTTTCAAAGAACTGCATAAACTTAGTCACTGTAGTCCAAAAAGGAATATTATCGGTTTCCAAGTTAAGTAAGCACTCTTTTTCTAATACTGCCTTCACTTTACCTTGGTAAACAAAAATGCAACCTTGCCCAGGCCCTACAATAAGCTTTGAAGCATTTTTCAGTTCATCACCATTACCACGCCATTGCTGAAATAAAACATCTGAGCTCGGCGATTCCCACTGAATAACTGATCGTAACTGCCGTTTAACGCCATCAAAAAGTGCCATAATAACTCCATGCAAAAGATATACTATTCAATGATAGCCCAAAAGTCAGAGCGTGTACAAAATCAAAAAAAACATTGCGAATTTTATATTTGTAGCTGAATAATGGTTAAATTAACAGTATCATGGCGGTTTTATAGAAAACACAAGGATTATTCATGGCACTGCGTACATTTAACAACATCTATCCTACCTTAGGCAATGCAAACTATATCGACACGAGTGCCGTCATTATTGGCGATGTAACGCTTGCTGATCATGTTTCAGTCTGGCCGATGGTTGTTATTCGAGGCGATGTTGCCGGTATCGAGATTGGCGAACAAAGTAATATTCAAGATGGTGCCGTATTACATGTTTCGCATGCCGGAAAATTTAGTCCCAAAAGTGCACCGCTAACAATAGGCAAAGGGGTTACGATTGGGCACAGAGCAGTAGTACACGCCTGTACCGTCGGTGATTACTGCTTAATCGGCATTGGTGCAATTATTATGGATAATGCGATACTGGAAGATCATGTCATGCTAGGCGCAGGAGCCTTAGTTCCACCCGGCAAGGTTTTACAAAGTGGCCACCTTTATATTGGCTCACCCGCAAAACAAGCGCGTCCCTTAACTGAGACAGAAAAAGAATTTTTAGAATATTCAGCACAAAATTATGCCAAATTAAAAGATGCATATTTAGCTGAAATAAATCCCGAAACCAACCTAAACCATTCTATTGCAAGTCATAAAAGGAACACGTCATTTTAAGTGACACGCCACCTTCCACAGCATAAGAAGTTAAGAAAAAGCTTCGGAATTTATAACAACGACCCTGCTATAAAAATACTATCTTTCCAACATTGCCAATTTTCCCGGCTTGCCATCCCACTCTTCAGCATCCGGTAACGCATCGGCCACATCGGTAATAACGGGCCAACTTTGTGCTAATTCTGCGTTAATCTCAATAAATTGCTCCTGACCTTCCGGCAATTCATCTTCAGAAAAAATGGCTTCAGCAGGACACTCCGGCTCACACAAAGTACAATCTATACATTCGTCAGGGTCAATCACTAAAAAGTTTGGTCCTTCATGAAAACAATCTACAGGGCATACATCAACGCAATCTGTAAATTTACATTTAATGCAATTTTCTGTAACGACAAAAGTCATACTTAATTCCTAATTTTATATGTTTATTAAAATATATTTGTTATCACTATGCCTTACGCACCTTAAAACAACAAATACTAAGACCAAAGAAGTTTATCTTCAGCCTTAAACTTTAAGATAACTCTGAGTCAGCAAAGTGTTGGTTTTTTCCTAAAACCAGCACATAGAAATAGCTTTCTGCCACACTCACTCCTATCTGGCTCGCTATTTTATCAGAAAGAAAGGCATAAATGCATCCTATTGTCACGTGTCTTTTACCACAAAAAAACCGAGTGAATCCTTAAAAAAACAGCTTATGCAGTTGCCAACTTAAGCCCCATCGCAAATAACAAGATAGCAATCGTCACGCGCAACCAATTATCAGGAATATGTCGCCCAACTAAACTTCCTAAATAAATGGCAGGTATCCCACCTAATAACAAGCCCATCAATAAATCAAAATCAACCGCACCAAAATGCAGGTGCCCCATGCCGGCAATCGCCGTTAAAGGTACGGCATGGGCAATATCCGTTCCAACAATAGCCACCGGTTTTTTATGTGGGTACAACAAAAATAAAATAGCAGAACCAATAGCACCCGCCCCTACCGAAGAAATCGTCACCAATATACCCAAAGCAACCCCAGACAATACCGTAATCTGCGGGCGAAATCTTTTTGCAAAAGCAACAAATGTCGATTCACCATGTCGATGACTCACATAAGAAAGCAAACGGCCTTTTATCAATACAATAATCGAGGTTAATATCAACATAACACTCAAAGTCAGCATCATTAAGCGGTCTGAATTAAGGCCTGCCGCCTTGAATTGCTCCAACAAAAAAACGGTAATTATTGAACTCGGCACACTGCCCATGCCCAATAATCCGACAATTTTCCAATCCACCGTTTTATGGCGGTGATGAAAAAAAACACCGCTACATTTGGTAAGTGCCGCATATAATAAATCTGTCCCGACCGCAATAGCAGGGGAAATACCGAAGCCTAAGACTAATATTGGCGTCATTAAAGAGCCACCGCCCACACCGGTTAACCCAATAACAAAACCAACCAAACTACCTGCTGCAATATGAATTAATTCAAAAGGAATGTCCGCAAAAGAAAAGTATTCCATTATGTTTTATTTTCTTTGCGCCAACCAACGCTGACTAAAAAAGCCCGCATAAATAGCAACCACCATCACCGCGCCCTCTACGGAAAACAGCCCTAAACTGGCAACAGCAGGCCCCGGACAATACCCTGACATTCCCCAGCCAACACCAAAAATAGCAGCACCTAAGATTAAAGGTTTATTAATAATTGTTTGCTTAGACACATGAAAACTCGTTTCAAAAATCGGCGTAGGCCGTTGTAAAATAAAACGAAAACTGACCATCGAAACGGCTAACGCCCCCATCATCACAAAGGCCAAACTAGGATCCCAGTTCCCTGTTACATCCAAAAAGTTCAACACCTTATTTGGATCAATCATTTGTGATAAAGCAAGCCCTAGTCCAAAAATAATGCCGGCCAGCAATGCAACCAAATTATTTTTCATCCTGTTACCCCCAAAAGGTGCTTCAATATATACACCGTAATGCCACCACTGAGCATAAAAGTTATCGTTGCCGTTATTGAGCGCAATGAAAAATTAGCGATACCGCAAATACCATGACCACTGGTACAACCACTACCCATACGCGTACCAAATCCAACCAAAAAACCACCACAGATAATTAATAAGACAGGATAATTTGCACGCAACTGCAAACTACCCTCGCTAATCCACTGAAAAATACCGGCACCCAGAACCAAGCCAAGCAGAAATATAATACGCCATATTTCCTCTTTTTTAGGGGCACTAAAAACGCCGTTCATAATACCGCTAATGCCCGCCATACGCCCATTTAATAGTAGTAGCAAACTCACGCTCAAACCAATTAATGCTCCGCCTAATAAAGCGGAAACAGGAGTAAAATTTTCCAAAAATTCACCATTGAGATTAACTTAAAATTGCTTCATTATAAGGGCTAATAGCAGGTGGGCAAAATTTACCTGTCCGAATGCCATATGCTTTATAACAATAAACAAGCTTGTTATAAACTATAGCTCCCCACAATGTAATAAACAAAAACCAGACACTTATGTTTGAAATTGCTGAATTAGGTCACACCATTGCCAAAGCTGACTACCACAAACAGGTTCCCACCCTGCGTACTCAACTACTGACCGTACAACAAACCCTTAGTCAACTCGATTTCTCCGTTATTATTCTTATCTCCGGCGTAGATGGCGGTGGTAAAGGCGACGTAATCAACCTATTGAATGAATGGCTAGACCCTCGTTTTATGCGCACTAATGCCTATGACTCCCCTAGCGATGAAGAACGCGAACGCCCAAAGTTCTGGCGTTTCTGGCGTACCATGCCGGCAAAAGGCACCATAGGCATCTATGTAGGCTCATGGTATAGCGAACCTATCGCCCAACATGTACACGCAAAAATTGATGCCACAAAATTACAAACACAACTTATCCATATCAAAGAACTCGAACAAGAACTCGCAGATGACGGCACTTTAATCATAAAATGCTGGTTACACCTAAAGCAAGAACAACAAAAAAAACGCTTGAAGCAATTAGAAAAAAATCCAGAAACGGCTTGGCAAGTCACCAAGCGTGATAAAGAACACTTAAAAATGTACGACAGCTTCGTCAACACAGCCGAAAATGTATTACAAGAAACCAGTACCAGCCAAAACCCTTGGCTTATTGTTGAAGGTAGCGATATTCGCTATAGCAGCCTCACAGTAGGGCAACACATCCTTGATAAAATAAACGCCCATATACACGCACGCCAATTAGCCGCAAATACGCCGCCTCCGCAACCGATAGCACGCACCCTCCATGGTAACCAACCGATCCTGCTAGATGCCTTAGACCTCAGCTTAGAGCTGGATAAAAAACAATACAATGAACAATTAAATCACTACCAAGGCAAACTGAATAAACTGGCTCGGCACGCACATCAGAAAAAAATATCCAGCGTGCTCGTCTTTGAAGGCTGGGATGCAGGCGGCAAAGGCGGAGCCATCCGACGACTTACCCATGCCATTGATGCGCGTAGCTATCAAGTGATTCCTATTGCAGCCCCTACTGACGAAGAACAAAGACAGCACTATTTATGGCGTTTTTGGCGACATATGCCACGTGCAGGAAGAGTTACCATTTATGACCGTAGCTGGTATGGGCGCGTCCTCGTTGAGCGCGTAGAAGGCTTTGCGCAAGAACACGAATGGCAACGCGCCTATCCTGAAATTCGCAATTTTGAAGAAGCACTCACCGACCACGGCATCGTCTTGGTCAAATTCTGGCTACATATAGACAAAGAAGAACAACTACGCCGCTTTAAAGAACGCGAACAAATCAGCTATAAGCAACATAAAATCACCGAAGAGGATTATCGCAACCGAGAAAAATGGGATGACTACGCACTCGCAGTCAATGATATGGTTGCCCGCACCAGCACTCAATCTGCATTATGGACATTAGTAGAAGCCAATAATAAACGCTATGCACGTATTAAAGTACTTAAAACCTACTGTGACAAATTAGAGCAACAACTCGATCATTAAACAATATGCAACTGCAATTAAACTGGCAACGCAGACCACCTCCTAGCAAGCTACAAAGCTATGCATGTAACTTAGCGATAGGAAAATTATATATCAGCATGCACGCAGATTGCTTATATCAAAGCACATGGTTTATTGATAACCACACACAACTCATGTCATCCAAAGCATTACAAAACCTAATTGATGATATTTGGAAAAACATGCCGGTCAATCGCCTTGTTAGCTTACAGTACCAAGGAACGTCTTTTCAGCGGCAAGTTTGGCAAGCTATCAGCGATATTCCTAGAGGCCAAACCAGAACCTATGGCGAACTAGCCAGCGCAATCAAGACTAGCCCAAGAGCCCTTGCCAATGCCTGCCGTCAAAACCCATTTCCCTTTATCATTCCCTGCCATCGCGTACTCAGAAAAACAAGTATCGGTGGTTATGCGGGACATACAACGGGCTCACTCATCGACCTTAAAGTAGCCTTATTGCAGCATGAAGCGGGATAAAGTAAAGTTCGCAAGCCCCTCATGAATTTGTAGTACCGTCGGCCAATCGTTATAATCATGCAAAACCAACATAACATCGTTTGCCTCTCATTAGTTCACACTCAAGCCAATTAAACCATGACCTCTCATCAGTTAATCGACCTGTTTGTGGAAGCACTCTGGCTAGAAAGTGGCTTGAGTAAAAATACGCTAAGTGCCTATGCCAGTGATTTACGCTTATTCAAAAAAAGTATGGCTAATACAACATTAGCAGAAGCCAGCAACCAAGACATCAAACACTTTTTAGCCTTACGCCATGAGCAAGGCATCAGTACGCGCTCTACTGCGCGTATTTTATCGAGCCTGCGCCGTTTTTATACTTATCTGATACGCGAAAAGCATATCAGTGCCGACCCGACTGCTTTAATTGAATTACCACGTATTAGTCGTAGCTTACCGGACTCTTTATCAGAACAGAATGTTGAACAACTCCTGGCCGCACCGGAAACCAGTTCTATACTCGGTGAGCGCGATAAAGCCATGCTGGAAATGCTCTATGCCACAGGCTTACGCGTTTCTGAACTGGTTACCATTAGTACAGACCAAATTAACCTACGCCGTGGCGTGGTACGCATTACCGGCAAAGGCAATAAAGAACGCTTAGTGCCTCTCGGTGAACATGCACAAGACTGTATCGAAAAATATATGCGCCATAGTCGTATCGCGTTGCTATCTGAACGTCCCTGCAACACGCTCTTTGTCACTAATCGTGCCGCCGGTATGACACGCCAAGCTTTTTGGCATATCATTAAACGTTATGCCAAAAAGGCCGGCATTACTAAGCATTTATCGCCACACACATTACGCCATGCCTTTGCCACGCATTTATTGAATCATGGCGCAGATCTCCGCGTAATTCAATTATTACTTGGCCATAGCGATTTATCGACCACCCAAATATATACACATATTGCCAACGAACGCTTAAAAGAGTTGCACGCTAAATTTCACCCACGAGGCTAACCTTAAAATGACTCAATCGATTCACCCAACGGCTTATATCGCCGACACTGCCAGTTTAGGCGATAACATCAGCATCGGCCCCTTTGCTGTAATTGAAGCCAATACTCGAATTGGCGACCATTGTAAAATTGGGGCGCATGCCGTCGTACGCCCCTATACAAAAATGGGGACGGGCAATACCTTGCATGCGCATGTGGTATTAGGCGATATTCCTCAAGATACCAGCTTTGACGAAGCCACGATCACCTGGCTAGAAATTGGGGATAACAATACATTTAGAGAAGGCTTTACTGCACATCGCGGCTCTACTGAAAATGCCGTTACCCGTATCGGTTCGCACTGTTTTTTTATGAACAACAGCCATGTCGCGCATGACTGCCAAATCGGTCATCACACCATTTTTGCCAATAATGTCGCCATCGGCGGCTTTGTACAAATTGATGATCACGTATTTATGGGCGGTAGTGTCGTTGCACATCAATTTTGCCGTATTGGTTCTTATGCCATTGTGCAAGGCACGACAGGACTGAATAAAGATGCCATTCCTTTTTGTTTGATTGCAGGCTATCCCGCTAAACATTACCGTTTGAATACAGTTGGCTTAAAGCGTGCCGGTATTACCGGAGAACGTTATAAAGTGATTGCGACCGCTTTTAGGTTATTACGCAAAAATGCAAGTATCGAGCATTTAGAAGAAACAGAAGAAATTAAGTATTTAAAAGCATGGCTTGCCGTTAAATCTAAGCGTGGACTGCATGGATTTATGGTGCTTGACAACAAATAGTATTAGCACCTATCGGCAGCATAAAGCCCGAATTGATAACGGGCTTTTGTTTTTTCAGTCCTGCACATACTGCGCACTGGTTAATGCCTTCAGAAACGCAACTAAATCCTGCTTTTCTTGCCGGCTTAAATGCAAGGGAAAAATCGCGGCATCCAATAAAGGATTATTATCCCCCCCCTTATCATAATACTCCACCACGTCTTCTAAGGTTGCCACGCTCCCATCATGCATATAAGGTGCGGTTAATGCGATATTTCTTAGTGTGGGTGTTTTAAATTTACCAATATCTGCAATCACTTTGGTCACATTAAAGCGACCTAGCTCAGCACGTTGCGCCGCCGTAAACTCAAAATCATCCGGACTATCCCCCGCTCTTAAAGCATTAACAAAGGCATTAAACTGCCCACTGAGCTTATTAAAACCCACCCCTAAATTATAAAAACGGTTATCCATAAATAAAGCATCTTTACCGGCAATTTCATGGCAATTAGCGCAATTCCCCTTACGCCTAAATAAACGCATCCCTCGTGCTTCGCTCTGCGTCATAGCACTGCGATCACGGCCAAATAAATAACGATCAAAGGCTGAATTGCCTGCAATCAAAGTACGCTCAAAACTTGCAATAGCTTGACTAATTTGAGCTAAAGTAATCTCTTTACCTGTTTGCTGAAAAATAGTAGCAAACTGCTTACGATAAGTAGGGTCTTGCATCACTAAAGCCACAATTTGCGCTCCATCTTTTAAGCCATGCTCCACAGGGTTTAATAAGGGGCCTAGTGCCTGTGCTTCTAAACTTAACGCTCTACCGTCTACAAATAAAGTTTTATAAAATGCAGCATTCACGACTGTGGGCGCATTTCTAAATCCCGTCAGCTGTCTAATGCCAACGGCAACCGCGCGGCCATCGGTAAAGGCTTTATCCTCTTGGTGACAGCTCGCACAACTCACCGTACCATCCTGACTTAACCGTTTATCATGAAATAAGCGTTTTCCTAAAGCAATTTTTGCAAGCGTTTGTGGATTATCATTGGGAATCGCTAAGGCTGGAAGACCTAATAAATCATTTGCTAGCAATCCGCTAGAATATAAAAATAACCCTAAAAAAATACTATAAATTTTCACCCGCCCCCTCCGCAATAACTAAAAATAAGTTAAAAAAAAGCCCTTTAAACAAAGGGCTTTGGTAAAGATTTAAAACGACTTTAACCAAGCATCTCCTAAATTAGAAAAGCCGTCTTAAACCTTAAAAGTGTGCAAAAAATAATAACAAGATAAAGCGCAAGTATTCAATTACTCGTGCAATCTCTATAGTTTAATCCTGCTCAGGCATATCCTGAACAATCAAAATATACGGTTCGCCCAATGGGAACTCATCATCCATCTCTTTAAAATAGATCACTTTACCGTAAGTCTCATTAACAGCAGGTAAGATTTTAGCCGCTTCTTCAGCGGTTAAATCCGGGAATGTCGCATGGGCTCTAGGCACCTCGACTAAATGATAATGCCAGTATTTTTTCTCTTCTTCAGGCAATGTATTATATTGCGCTGTCGTAATAATATATTCAAAACCAATGGGCTTGTCTTGGTCTTTCATACCTGAATGAAACATCAAACAGATCATAGTGCTATCTTCATACGCCTTACAATGATGATGCACAATCATTTGCAGTTTAGGATCATGTACATCATGCGAATCCGGCTTCATATGACGAATGGCCTGAATATGCAAATCATTAAAACCTAAATGATTTGGATATTCTTTTTGACGTGGGTTAAGCGTTTCATTATAAAGTGGTGCCGTTTCTGCAACAACGGGCTTGCTTTCAAACGTTGAACAACCGGTTGTTAAAGCAACTAAACCTGCTGCCATAAGTAATTTTAATTTCATATTCATCTCCCCCGAGATCTGTTTTATTGGTAACTCAAAAATAGTATTGATTAAATACATATTAGGGTTTTATTATATTATAAAAATATAATATGTCAATATAATATCCTACTTTTTTAGTAGGAAAATCAGAAAAATAATACAACCAGCTGTTTGTAAAACAATTATTTTAATACTCAAACTTTATTTAGACAGACTTGAACTTTACCATTTCGCCCTTAAAATAGACTGATATCACATCACCCTGACTTTTCTTTGTCTCCTCTTGCATAAAATACGCATATGAAAAAACAACTTTTATTTGGTTTAACCCTCAGCATAGCCATTATTAGCTCTGCAAGCCATGCTTTTAGCGACTCTCCGGAGGCTAGCTTTGATAGTTCGGCCAACCGCCCTGTACCAACACTTGCACCCATGCTAAAAAAAGTACTGCCCAGTGTTGTGAATATCTCAACACAGGGAACGGTAGCTGTCGCTCAGCACCCCTTAATGAATGACCCGTTCTTTCGCCAATTTATCCCAAAAATGCCAACCGAACGCCAGACGCAGGGAATTGGATCAGGTGTGATCGTTGATGCCAACAAAGGCTATATCCTGACTAATAATCATGTGATTGCCAATGCCGATACTATTTTTGTCACCTTAAAAAACAAACAAAAATTAAAGGCAAAATTAATTGGCACTGATGCAGAAACCGATATTGCAGTTTTGCAAGTTGATAGTCATGACCTAACCGATATTCCGCTGAGTAATTCAGATCAATTACAAGTCGGTGATTTTGTGGTCGCCATCGGCAACCCATTCGGCTTAGGTCATACCGTAACATCCGGCATGGTTAGCGCATTGGGACGCACCAACCTAGGCATTGAAGGTTATGAAAATTTTATTCAAACCGACGCATCCATCAACCCCGGAAATTCCGGCGGTGCTTTAATTGACTTGCGCGGCCATTTAATCGGCATCAATTCCGCCATATTGGCTCCTTCCGGCGGCAATGTCGGCATAGGCTTTTCCATCCCTATTAATATGGCTAAAAAAGTCATGGCTCAACTCATAGAGCATGGTGAAATTAAACGTGGTCTATTAGGTGTGCAGATTCAAGACCTAAGCCCTGATCTCGCTGAAGCTATGAATTTACAAGGGATACAAGGCGCATTAGTCTCGCGCGTCACACAACACAGTGCCGCTGATAAAGCCGGCATTCAAGCAGGCGATGTCATTGTTGCCATCAATGATAAAAAAATATCAGGCTCCAGTGCATTACGCACTAATATTGGCCTAAAACGTGTCGGTGAAAAAATACGTATCGACTATTATCGTCATGGCAAACTCAATACAGTCCATACACGTGTCGGCACTCTCAACTCAGGCCAACAAGCAAGTGCCACCGTACACGATATACCACTTTTAAAAGGCACAACATTAAAAGCACTTAGCAAACAAACGCCTTACCAAGGCAGTAGCCAAGGTTTATTAATTACCGATATAAAGGCCAATAGCCCTGCGGCCAGAGTGGGTTTAATGGAAGGCGATATTATTTTAGCCGTCAATAAACGCAAAGTCAGCAATCTGAGTGAGCTTAAAAAAGCAATCAACTTATCACTCAGACAAGTGCTTATTCATTTGCAACGTGGCCAAAATTTCTTGTACCTTGTCATTAAATAAAGCGTCATAATGCCTATGCCCCCACTTAAATGCGTAGGCACTGATTTTAGGCTCTCCCCTGCACAAACAAGCAACAATATGACTCTAAAAATACAACAAATTCCCGTCCTACAAGATAATTATATTTATCTGATTCACGATACCGCCTCCACAGAAACGGTAGTGGTAGATCCTGCACTAGCTGAACCGGTACTGACTTGTCTTAATGAAAATGGCTGGCAACTGAGCCGCATTCTAAATACCCACCACCACGCCGACCATACCGGCGGCAACCTAGCACTAAAACAAACAACCGGTTGCCAAGTCATAGGCTCGGCAACCGATACAGCACGCATCCCCGGCATTGATATAGCATGCGGTGAGGGCGATAACATCAAACTTGGCCAGCATACGATTCAGATACTTGACTGTGCAGGGCACACCAGCGGCCACATTGCCTTTTATATCGCAACGGCAAACGCCCTATTTTGTGGTGACACACTGTTTGCCATGGGCTGCGGCCGTTTATTTGAAGGTACTGCCGCACAAATGTGGCAGGCTTTAAAAAAATTCACCGCACTGCCTTTACAGACCCAAATCTATTGTGCGCACGAATATACCGCCGCTAACGCACAATTTGCACTTTCAGTTGAACCGAGCAATCAAGACTTATTAAAAACAATCACTCACGTTGAGCAATTAAGAGCCGCTCAGCAAGCGACCGTTCCCACTACTTTGGCACAGGAATTAGCCACTAACCCTTTCTTACGCCCTAACAGCCCCGAAATTCAAACAACACTCAATATGCAAGGTGCATCTGAGCTGGCCATTTTTACTGAGCTAAGAAAAAGAAAAAACAATTTCTAGCTTCCATATTAATTTTACAAACTCAACCGCCTCTGCCTCGCAGCAGGCAAAACGCAACCAATCCCCAGACATTGAATTAAATTCTTCATTTGACATATCTTGCCAACAGAAGTACTTTATCGGGTTGATTTAAAATTTTATTATATAATAGTCCGCTGTCCTTAATTTAAGAGTTACCAATGGAAGAATTTCACCGTATTAGTCGCCTCCCCCCTTATGTTTTTAATATCGTCAATGACTTAAAAGCACAAGCTAGATCCCAAGGCGAAGATATTATTGATTTTGGCATGGGTAACCCTGACCAGCCAACACCACAGCATATTGTGGATAAAATGGTGGAAGCAACACAGCGTGAAGACACGCATCGCTATTCTGTTTCACGCGGCATTCCACGGCTTAGACGTGCCATTTGCAACTGGTATAAAACACGTTATGACATTGAGCTTGACCCCGAAACACAAGCAATTGTTACCATTGGCTCAAAAGAAGGCCTAGCACATTTGGCTTTAGCCACTTTAGGGCCCGGGGACACGGTCATGGTACCTAATCCCGCCTACCCAATTCACCCTTACGGCATTGTGATTGCCGGTGCAGATTTAAGACATGTCAAAATGGTACCGGGCGTTGATTTTGTCGAAGAACTGCATAAAGCGATTGCCGAATCCTGGCCAAAGCCCAAAATGCTTATTCTCAACTTCCCGGGCAACCCAACCACTCAATGCGTTGAGCTAGATTTCTTTGAAAAAATCATTGCCGTTGCGCGTGAGCATAAAATTTGGGTAGTACACGATATTGCCTATGCGGATATTGTCTTTGATGGCTACAAAGCCCCTTCCATATTACAAGTAGAAGGGGCGGAAGAAGTCGCCGTCGAATTTTTCTCTTTATCAAAAAGTTACAATATGCCCGGTTGGCGAGTTGGCTTTATGTGTGGCAATAAAGAACTGGTGGCAGCACTCGCCCGCATTAAGTCTTATTTAGATTATGGTATGTTTACCCCCATTCAAATTGCAGCCATTACCGCATTAGAAGGCCCGCAAGACTGTGTTGCCGACATTTGTGCCATGTACAAAGAACGCCGTGATGTACTATGCGACGGCTTAAACTCGATTGGCTGGCATGTCGAAAAACCCAAAGCGACCATGTTTGTCTGGGCTCCCATCCCGAATGCCTATAAAGAAATGGGATCCATTGAATTTAGTAAAAAAATGATTACCGATGCCAAAGTAGCAGTATCGCCCGGTATAGGCTTTGGTCAATTTGGTGACGACCATGTGCGTTTTAGTTTAATTGAAAATGAACACCGAACGCGACAAGCCATTCGTGGCATTCGCGCTATGTTCAAACAAGACGGCTTAATCTAAAATAGAAGCCGCAACACCCTATAAAAATAAGAAATTTAACCCGTTTTTCCAATTTATTGCTCAGGAGTTTGATTTGAAGCCAGTAAAAGTAGGCGTTTTAGGCTTAGGTACTGTCGGTGGCGGTACTGTTAATGTACTAAAACGTAATGCACAAGAAATCTCACGGCGCGCAGGCAGAGATATTATTGTCACCCGCGCCTCAGCACGTGATCTGAGCCGAGAGCGTATTTGCAGCACGGAAGGCATCAGCTTAAGCACCGACCCTTTAGAGATTGTTAACGACCCTGAGATTGACATTATCTTAGAACTAATCGGCGGAACAACACTGGCTAAAGACTTAGTACTACAAGCCATTGCCAATGGTAAACACATTGTCACCGCCAATAAAGCACTGATAGCCTTACACGGCAATGAGATTTTTGCAGCCGCCGGCGAAGCCAATGTCGTGGTCGCCTATGAAGCCGCCGTTGCAGGTGGCATCCCTATTATCAAAGCCATTCGCGAAGGCTTAAGTGGCAACCAAATCAACTGGTTAGCAGGCATTATCAACGGTACCGGTAATTTTATTCTCACTGAAATGCGTGATAAAGGCCGTGATTTTGCCGATGTATTAGCTGAGGCACAAGCCCTAGGCTACGCAGAAGCCGACCCCACTTTTGATGTGGAAGGCATTGATGCCGGCCATAAACTCATGATTCTAGCCTCCATTGCATTCGGCATTCCATTGCAATTTGAAAATGTCTTTACCGAAGGCATTAGCAACATCACTCGTGCTGATGTCGAATATGCCGGCGAATTAGGCTACCGCATTAAACACCTCGGCATTGCGCGAAAAACGACCAAAGGCATTGAATTAAGAGTACACCCCACGCTAATCCCTGAGCGGCGTTTAATTGCCAATGTTGATGGCGTAATGAATGCAGTTTTAGTACACGCTGATGCAGTAGGACCGACCCTTTATTACGGCGCAGGCGCAGGCGCAGAAGCCACCGCTTCGGCCGTTATTGCTGATGTTGTTGATGTTGTGCGCACGCTGACCTTATCCGCTAAAAATCGCGTGCCCCATCTTGCCTTTCAAGATAACGCCATTACCGACCTTTCCATATTAAGCCCTGACGAAATAGAAACAACTTACTATTTACGCTTAACGCTTGAAGACAAACCGGGCACACTAGCCGATATTACGCATATTTTAGCCAAACACAATATTAGCATTGAAGCGATTATACAAAAAGAACCGCATCATGACGAAACCGAACTTCCCGTTATCATGCTTACCCAAAAAACGATAGAAAAAGAAATGAATTCAGCCATTTCAGCTATCGAAAACTTATCGTCGGTTACTGGACAAGTAACACGCATACGTCTTGAAACTTTAGGATAACTCCATATGGCAACACATACACGTTATACAGGCTTAATTGAACACTACCGAGACCGTCTACCGGTCAGCGATTCTACTCGCATCATCAGCTTAGGCGAAGGCAACACCCCACTGATTGAACTGCAAAACATCCCTAGATTAATAGGCAAAGATGTTAAAATTTATATTAAATACGAAGGCCTAAATCCAACCGGCTCCTTTAAAGATAGGGGTATGAGCATGGCCGTCACTAAAGCAGTAGAGGATGACAGCCAAGCCATTATCTGCGCGTCAACCGGCAATACATCTGCCGCCGCCGCCGCTTATGCAGTCCGCGCGGGCATTACCGCTTTTGTCTTAATCCCTGAAGGCAAAATTGCACAAGGAAAATTAGCGCAAACGCTTATGTATGGTGCGCAAATCATTCAAATCAGAGGTAACTTTGACGAAGGCATGAGCTTGGTAAAACAAGTAGCAGACCACGCCCCTGTCACCATCGTCAATTCAATCAACCCTTTCAGAATTGACGGCCAAAAAACGGCGGCTTTTGAAATTGTTGATGAACTGGGCAAAGCACCGGATTTTCATTGCCTACCTGTAGGTAATGCCGGCAATATCACCGCCTACTGGAAAGGGTACAGTGAATATGCCACAGAAACCAACGGTCTAGCAGCAGTCAGTGCTAACCGCCCTGTCATGTGCGGCTACCAAGCCGCCGGCGCAGCCCCTTTTATTGCCGGCAAAATGATTGATAAACCCGAAACGGTTGCAACCGCCATTCGTATCGGACACCCACAATCATGGGATTTAGCCTGGAATGTACATAAAGAATCAGGCGGCTGGTTTGATAGCTTTACTGATGAGCAAATTTTGGCCGCACAAAAAATGCTTTCTGCTTACGAAGGTATTTTCTGCGAACCAGCATCGGCGACTTCATTAGCAGGTGCATTAAGTGATATTGCTTCCGGAAAAATCCCTGAAGGCAGCACCATTGTTTGCACCTTAACCGGTAACGGCCTAAAAGACCCCGATACGGCAATACAACAATGCACAGACACACACCCCGTCTCCATTGATGCATCACTTGATGCAGTGAAAAAAGCAATTTTGGATAATATGTAAGTAAGTGCCCATCAACGTAAGGGCATGTAAATAGTACATGCCCTTTTTTATATAAATCACCAACAATATGATTAAAAATCTTTTCTTAAGGAAAAGTTTTTACAAAAGTTAACAAAGAAATAATTTTAAAAAAAAAGCCCTGTTATTTGCATAACAGGGCTTTTTAATATGGAGCTGGTGATGGGAATCGAACCCGCGACCTGCTGATTACAAATCAGCTGCTCTACCGATTGAGCTACACCAGCTAAAACTGTTTATAACCTTATCCGTAAGATTATTCTTTAAATGGAGCTGGTGATGGGAATCGAACCCGCGACCTGCTGATTACAAATCAGCTGCTCTACCGATTGAGCTACACCAGCTAAAGAACGGATATTATAAGGGCTGTTTATTTCTTTGACAAGTATTTTATCGACTTTTACGCGCTCTTTTTTTAGTCCCTTTTTGAGCCGGAACTCGTCTATTATTATTTTCAGTACGTTGCGTTCTAAAAGAATTTCCTTTAGTACGCAACTTAGTTGCTTTACCGCCCTCTTTAGGTTGCCAATTGGGAATAAGGTGATGTTTGCCATTGCCAATCAAATCAGCACGCCCCATGTTTTTTAGGGCTTCACGCAATAAAGGCCAGTTTTTTGGATCATGATAGCGTAAAAATGCTTTGTGTAGCCGCCGCTGTTTAATTCCTTTCGGAATTGACATATTTGAGGCATCGCGGCGACTAATTTTATGTAAGGTGTCTTTGCCTGAATGATACATTGCCGTCGCAATCGACATAGGCGATGGCAAAAAGGCTTGCACCTGATCAGCTCGAAATCCATTACGCTTTAACCACAAGGCTAAATTAAGCATATCTTTATCATCAGTTCCTGGGTGGGCGGCAATAAAATAAGGAATTAAGTATTGCTCCTTACCGGCTTCTTTGGAATATTTTTCAAACATTTGTTTGAAACGATCATAAGTCCCCATACCTGGCTTCATCATTTTTGATAAAGGCCCCTCTTCGGTATGCTCCGGTGCTATTTTTAAATAACCGCCGACATGATGCGTTACCAACTCTTTAACATATTCAGGCGACTCTACGGCTAAATCGTAACGTAAGCCAGAGGCAATAAATATTTTTTTAATGCCTTTTAAGGCACGAGCACGCCGATATAATTTGATTAAAGGCGCGTGATCCGTATTCAAATTCTCACAAATTCCCGGAAAAACACAAGAAGGCAAACGACAAGCAGCTTCTATCTTTTCATCCTTACAAGCCAAACGATACATATTAGCAGTCGGCCCGCCTAAATCAGAAATATGCCCGGTAAAATTAGGCGAGGTATCGCGAATCGCTTCAATTTCTTTAATAATAGAATCTTCAGAACGGCTTTGGATAATACGCCCTTCATGCTCAGTGATTGAACAAAACGAACAGCCGCCAAAGCAACCGCGCATAATATTCACCGAGTGCTGAATCATTTCAAAGGCGGGGATATTAGCTTGGCCATACTGCGTATGCGGCAGACGTGAATACGATAAATCAAAGACACCATCCATTTCATTGGTACTCAGCGGGATAGGTGGTGGATTTACCCAGATATAGCGTTGCATATGCTTTTGCAAGAGCGGACGCGCATTGCCGGGGTTCATTTCTCCATGCATCACCCGCGACGCATGTGCGTACTGAATGGGATCATCTTTTACGGTTTCAAAATCAGGCAAACGAATCACCGTTTTACGGCGTTGCTGATTACTAATTTTTGAACTGCTCGCTAGCACCTCCTGCGCTTCGGTTTGTTTCTCTGAGCAAACAGCCGCTTCTTCCATTGCATAAGGGCTTTTGGGCTTAATAACTTTACCGGGCGTATCAATATCAGAAGAATCCTTGACCGTCCAACCCGCCGGCACTTGCTTCACAAAATGCACCGTTCCACGAATGCCTTTTAAATCCGAGACCCGCTCTCCCGCCGCCAAACGGTGAGCAATTTCCGTAATTTGACGCTCAGCATTACCATAGACCAATAAATCCGCTTTCGCATCCAATAAAACTGACTTTCTGACTTTATCCGACCAATAATCATAATGCGCAATACGTCTTAAACTCGCTTCAATTCCTCCAATAATAATAGGCACCTCTTTGTACGCTTCACGACAACGATGTGAGTACACATTAACCGCTCTATCCGGCCGGCGTCCCCCTTCCCCGTTCGCCGTATACGCATCATTAGAGCGAATTTTCTTATCCGCCGTATAACGGTTGACCATAGAATCCATATTACCGCCCGTCACCCCAAAAAAGAGGTTTGGCCGCCCTAAACGACTAAAATCATCACTGCTTTGCCAATCAGGCTGCGAAATAATCCCAACCCGAAAGCCTTGTGCCTCCAGCACTCTCCCAATTAATGCCATACCAAAACTAGGGTGGTCAATATAAGCATCACCTGTGACCAAAATAACATCACAGCTATCCCAACCCAAATCATCCATTTCCGCCCGGCTCATAGGGAGTTCATTAGCGACTCCAAAACGCTGCGCCCAATACTTTCGATACGAGAAAATATGTTTGGCATCTAAGATGTTCATGCTTTTATAACCCGATTAAGTACGCTACCATTATTTCTTTTTAAATCCTTGATAAAATTCAAGAACTCAATGTGATACTGCTCATCCAACTGCCTAGCCCTTTTTCTTAATGCTTGCATGGAAAACACCGAATGACCTGATGCGAAAGCAATGCCAATAACATTCCCCCGTCCGCGCACCGGCAAAAATAATAATTTCCAATCAAATGTCGTTCCCATTTCCCAAGCAATTTGTTTAAATAAATCTTTATTTGTCCCCCATAAATTAATCACCAACAAACCGTCGTCCGTCAACAACTCTTTACAGGCAGCAAATAAACTTACGCCTTGTATACTTTCTGCCATGCCCTCATCATCAAATGCATCAATCATAATTAAATCATGCTGTTCGGGGCTTTGCAGGCTTTGCTGTTTTATATGCAAAGCACCATCACCTATTTTTACTTTTAAACGCGGGTCTCTCGGTAATCCAAAAAACCGACGCGCAATTTTAATAATGGCTTGCCGAAATTCAATGGCCTTTATTTGACAATCCGGAAAGTGATATAACAAATATTTTGTTAATAACCCACCGCCAACACCGACCATTAACACATGCTCAGGTTTCTCTTTAAACAGCAACCAAGCCATCATCGAGCGCACATACAAAGAATGCAATTCATTAGGAGCATGCAATTGCATACTGCTTTGTCGGGGGCTAGTACCAAAATGCAAAGCTCGCACTCCCTCTGTGTCAACAATTTCTATTACACCTTGCTCATCAAACTCTTGGTGGATCAATAGCCCTTCATATTTATACATAAATCAGCACAACCCCCTAAAAATAAAATCCACAACAAAGCAAAAATCAAAGCGTTCTCGCCAAACGAAATCCCAAATTACGATCCCGATTGCTTGGATTATCATAATCACGATTGGTCGCACGATTATAACTTGCGCCATTGTACCAACTACCACCACGATAGACGCGACTCGTCGCTCCTATCGCTCCCTTAGGATCATTAGTGGGGCTGTGACGATAATAACGCTCATCATAACCATCCTCCACCCACTCCCAAACATTACCACTCATATCATAAAACCCCAAGCTATTAGCACGCTTCAAGCCAACGGCATGCGTCTTAGCATTCGCATTGCCTTCATACCAAGCCACACTATTTACATCCCCACCACAATATTCAGCATCACTACCCGCACGGCAAGCATATTCCCACTCAGCCTCTGTCGGCAAACGATAATCTAATCCCGTTTTTTGCTTAAGTTGGGCAATAAAATTTTGCACATCATGCCAACTGACATTTTCAATAGGTCTATCCGCCCCGTTAAAATGCGCAGGATTTTTACCCATAACAGCCTTCCACTGCGCTTGCGTGACTTCATATTGCCCTAATTCATAGCTTTGAGTAATGCACACTTTATGCACCGGTTGCTCATCACGACTACCATTATCACTGCCCATTTGCAAACAATCAGGCTTAAGCATAATCATTTTACCAACCCATTGCTCTTTTTTGGCTAGCGCTTCCGCAATAAGAGCTTGTTTACTTTTCTCTTGAGGAATGGCTTTAGGTTTTTGTCGCTCCTTTTTTTTGACAACAACTTTAGAAATCTTGACCGATTTAGTCACTGCTTTTATAGAGGGCGCAGTCGGTTGATTAAAATGCTCTATGCGCTGTAAAGCCTCTTCAGGAAGCTCAGCAAGTTGCCGTTGACTCCAATGCGCCTCTAATTGCGCTATGTCCCGGCACTCTGTACAACTACTCAAATAAGCAGCTAAGGCAGGAGATGTACCATACTGCCGTGCTTGTGCATAATATTGACTATCTTGACGCACCGCTCGCGCAATGGCCTCGCTTTTTTTAAGTCGCTTTTGTGCCGACTTTCGATACGCACACACACCATCACAATGCGCTAAATAATAACGCAATGCCTCGGGAGTATTTTCATGTTCAGCACTCTGATAAGCGGCAACATCTTGCGCAATTTGCAACTGCATATACGCATCAACAGCCTTTTCACTATACGCACAGGGCGATTGGCACTTATTTAAATATCGCCAATAAGCATCACTGCTATGTTCCGCTTTTGCTTTAGAAAAATCCAGCGCATCCGTTTTTTGTTCCTGCTTGATTAAAAATGCCTGCTGTTGCCATATAAAAGCTTTATCAAAATCACTTTTAGCACTTTTCGGTTGCATAGCAGATTCAGCCTTAGGCATTTGCCCTTGTGTGCGAACCTGCTCAGCAATTATTTTTTCCAACACCGAAGGCCGTATCACAACCCCCATACTTTTTCCTTGCTGACGGACTTGTTCAGCGGCGGCCTGCGCCTGCTTTAAATGGCGCATCACTTGCTGATTGTGCATTTTTCCTTGTTGTTGCAATGTCTGTTGCAATTGCCGTTGTGCAACCTGTTGCTGTTGACGCAACACGCGCAACTGATGCAAACGCTTTTGTTGTTTGGTACTCGGGTCTTGCAGCACGACATTATTTGCCGCCTCCTTTTTAGCGACATCTACCGTTGGCTTCACATCATTTTGCGCACAGGCATTAAGTAATAATATGAACAGTACTAGAAATTGGCGCATATGAAATCACCCTAATTAAACGAGCTTAAAACCCTAAAGTCAGATGATTTT
>Ga0256839_1002145_pt1 | contig 22532 bp, 26 predicted proteins | sample 354166metaG_FD_185968 | JGI IMG/M metagenome (GOLD analysis project Ga0256839, IMG submission 185968) | Hydrothermal vent microbial communities from Mid Atlantic Ridge, Atlantic Ocean - 354-166 | ecosystem: Environmental > Aquatic > Marine > Hydrothermal vents | place: Atlantic Ocean: Mid... | reverse complement strand
ACCACAGCAAAAGTGTATTCCATAGCCGAGGCGGCCTCACGCCGACGCTCGAAGAAGAACTCATCTCCGCGAAGCCCAGACACGACGATTTGAAAGATGCACTATGTGCAGCTATCAGCATCGCTACCCCTCCTGCTGCGAGGAAGCCGGTGAATTACGAAAACCTCCAAGAACAACAGAACAATATCGTATATGGTCGTTTCGGCGGTCGGGTACGGGTACGATGATAGGGCTTAAGAATGGCAGAAGTGAGTCACGATCAACTATTAGAACGAATAGAGAGTACGGAGAAGGAAATGGCGGTGATGGATACTAAGCTCAACAGGGTACAGAAAGACCTCACAGCTATCTCTATAGATATCCGGGAGAACAGAGACCTCGCTAGAGAGATCAGTGTACAATTGAAGGTAGCTTGTAGGATAGTGATCTCCCTGATCTCTGTACTTGGCTTAGTCTTCGTGATCTTGAACTACGTAAGGGCTGTATCATGAGTGGGGCTGATTCCCTAGATTTTGATTTAGTACCAGGGCAACCTCTAGCAGTAGAGATCTCTACGAACTGGGAAGTATGGAATGGCTCTCGGGCTGAGTGGCGTTCTCGCGTAGAGGAAAATAAGAAATATAGATATGCTACTTCTGTACAAGAAACCACGAACGTACAGAATCCACATAGCCATACTACACATATCCCTAAGATATCCCAGATAGCTGATAACCTCTTGGCTAATTACTTCAGTGCACTATTCCCCCATGAGGATTGGCTTCGATTCGAGGGGAATGATGCGGAATCTGAGGCATTTGATAAGCGTATCGCAGTACTAGCATATATCAAAACTAAGCATCGCCTGAATAAATTCTTCCAAGAGATAATGAAGACTCTAGATGATTGGATCCTATATGGGAATGCCTTCTGTGGTGTAACGTACAAGCAGGAGTTCCATCAAGATCCTGAGACTGGGGAAGTTCTCTCGGGCTACATCGGCCCTGTGATCTATCGGATCTCTCCTGATGATATCGTCTTTAATCCACTAGCTACTTCCTTCAAAGATTCCCCTAAGATCATACGTACATTGAAGACTCTTGGGGAGCTACATAGGGATCTGGAAGAGAATCCTGATCTCCAGTATTCTGCAGATATCATCAATCTGATCACAAAGAATAGAGAAGTACTGAAACAGATGACAGATACCTCTGTCGATAAGCATGTCCAGATGCAATTCGATGGGTTCGGATCAGCATCTCAGTACTACAAATCTGGGTATGTAGAGATCCTCGAGTTCTACGGGGATATTTATGATACGAATAATGATGTCTGGCTTAAGAATTATGTAATAACGGTTGTAGATCGCCAATATATTTTACGATCCGAACCTTTGAATACATGGTCCGGTAGGCCATACATCTTTCACGTAGGCTGGCGGCTCCGTCCAGATAATCTCTGGGCTATGGGGCCACTCGATAACCTCGTAGGAATGCAGTACCTCATTAATCATCTCGAGAACGCTCGGGCTGATGCCTTCGATCAGATGATCGATCCTGATCGGGTGATCAAAGGCGATGTAGATATGGAGCATAGAGGCTCCGCTATCGATTATTACGTTAATGATCCGAGCATAGGCGGTGATGTACAGCATCTTACCCCTGATACCACGGTTCTGAATGCAGACTTTCAGATCCAGCGTAAAGAAGCTCAGATGGAAGAGTACGCTGGCGCTCCACGTGAAGCTATGGGGATCAGAACCCCCGGCGAGAAGACTGCCTTTGAGGTCTCCTCTCTCCAGAATGCTGCTTCAAGGATTTTCCAAGCGAAAGTTACGTACTTCGAAGAGCAATTCCTTGAACCTATCATCAATGCAGAGATAGAAGTAGCTCGTAGGAACTTGAATACCACGGATATCGTTCGGATAGTGGACGATGACTTCGGCGTGGCGGAGTTCCTCCAAGTTACGAAGGAAGATCTCCTTGCTAATGGCACTTTAGTACCGATTGGAGCACGTCATTTCGCAAGACAGGCTACGTTGGTACAGAATTTACAACAATTCATGGTTGCGATGTCCACAGATCCGATGTTAGCGCAGCATTTCCCTGCCGAAAACCTCGCTAGAGCTTGGGAAGACCTCCTTGGCTTCAAGAGGCTCGAACTTTTCGAGAAATTCGGTAGGGTACAGGAAGAACTTGAACTCACTAGGCTCCAATCTGCTGCCCAAGAACAGATCGCAGTCGAACAACAGGTAAGTATTGATGAGAACCCCGGCGAAGCTATCTAAAGGCCTCACTGAGGAGCAACAGAACCAGCTCGAACGGGAACTCACGAGCTCAGTACTTGCTAAACAACTTCGGTTAGCACTGAAAAGTGGTATCGAAGCTACATATGAACACGAGGAGGTCGAGGATATCACCCTCGAGCACCTCTCACGTACTATCGGAGAGCGACGGGGCCTCCGATCTGTACTTAAACTTTTACCCGAGGAATAACTATGACTGATGACAATCAGAACCAGGTGACCCCTGATAATCAGAGCCTTTTCTCTGACGACAATCAGGATAAAGGCGAACCGTCCTTCTCACAGGAAGATATCTCTAAGATTTTGAAGCAGAACGCTAACGCTCAGGAGCATATCAAGAATCTTGAGACTGAAACCGCACAGTTCCGGTCCCAGATCAGAGAGCTTCAAGAGGAATTGCAGAAAGCTAAATCTATAGATGATCTCCTAGATGGACTTCAGCAACCGAACGATACGCCTGGGACGACATCCCCGCAAATCGACGAGACACAGTTGCTAAATAAACTGAAGGAAGAAGTCTTCCGGGATCTCTCTGCTGCACAACAGCAGGCCCTTGAAGAACAGAATGCTGCTGAGGCAGTACGCGCTGCTCAAGAGAAATTCGGTGATGGGTACAAATCTTACGTCCAGCAACGGGCACAAGAACTGGACCTCTCACTTGAACAGATCGAGAACTACGCTCGTACCTCCCCGAAGGTATTCATGGAACTTCTAGGTACCCCGAAAGGACAGACTCCTTCTCCCACAACTGGATCCCTTAGTGCCCCTATAGATTCTGATGCAGATATCGAGGCTAAATACAGACGGATCTCAACTCTTCGGCTCATGAATACCCCCGAGGGTATCGAAGCTCGCAGAACTTGGGAGAATCCTGAATTTCAGGCTCAGTACCGGCGTCATATTCTTGAGAAGGCATCTGAGAAGGGCTCCACCTTCGGCAATTAATTATAAGGATAAACCATGGCTCTAGATAGCTCATGGGGTAATAATCATTTTCACAGGAATGAGATCTTCAACACTATGTTGAAAGATGTCCTGCGGGATGATTTGTTCGCCGAGCAGTGGGTTAATTATATCGGTGACTTCACGGATGGATCTAACTACAAGATCAACTCCGTGGGTGAATTGACGATTGACCAAATGGCAGAGGCTACGAGCCTGCCTGATCGTCGTCCGGATAGCGGCCAGTTCGTATTTAACATCAACGAATTCGTAGGTGTTAAAGTACCGTTCACGGACGTATTCCTCGAAGACGATTTCATGGCTATGCAAGTCCTGTCCACACTGCCTGATCGGATGACTCGTTCATTTCAAGAGTATCTTGAAACTCGGGTACTCCGTCTGCAGCGCGAACAGACCTCAAACAATGCAAACACGATCAACGGCGCTGCTCATCGCTTCGTAGCGAATGGCACCGGCCGTGTGATCACCATCCAAGATCTGGCTTATGTGAACTACGCTCTGAAGAAGGCTAACGCTGGTAATAGCGTTATGATCGGCATCGTCGATCCGTCCTTCGAGTTCAACACGAACATCAGCTCTCAAGTAGTTACGGCAGATAACCCTCAGTACCAAGGTATCATCAATACTGGTATCGGTTCTGGCTTCCGCTTCATTCGGAACATCTATGGTATCGACCTCTATACGTCGAACTACCTCGATACTCTGGATAGCGATGAGGCTAGTCTCGCTGACTACCAAGGTAATCTTACTACTGGTACCACGGGTGATGTGGCTAATATCTTCTTCTCCGCTTCCGATAGGGCTAACCTCCCGTTCATCGGCGCATGGCGTCGGCGTCCGGTAATTAAGTCCTGGCGTGATGAGGACAAGGAGACTGAGTACCATCAGATGTCTGCACGCTTCGGTCTTGCACTTTATCGTCCGGAAACGCTGGTAACTCTCGTTTCTAGCACGACCCTGAACTAAGAGGTAACAATTATGGCACGCGGAAATACGTGGACTAATAGTGACGGCCTCGTGGTTGGTTTCGGCACTCGGGATTCTAAGAATCCTAACGCTGGAACGGTTCGGACGATGGGCAATGAAGAAGAACTCGTAGTAGTTTTTGACTGGGACAACCCGCCGGTAGCGGCAGGTACTGCTCCCAGTGTGAAATCCATCCAGCTCCCTGCTGATGCAGTGATTCTGGAAGGCCACTTCCGAGTGGATACTGCGGTAACGATGTCGGGTACTTCTCCGACCTTGGCCTTCGGCGTTGTTCAAGCAGATGGTACTGCTATTGATGCTGATGGACTGATAACTGCGAAAGCTCCCGCCGCAATGGGCGCTAACGCTGTTATCGCTCTGGATGGCGCACTCGTTGGTACTACCGTAGGTAGTGCTGATGCGTACGTCAGCATCGAGCTCGGGGGCACTTCCCCCGTTCTGACGGCAGGCGACGGTGTACTTGTTATCAAGTACCAGAAGCCGATGCCGGATAGCACGCCTCTGGATCCGATCACTACGATCCAAGGCTCGTTGTAAGCTTATTAGCTTATCGGGCGGAACATCCATTATGGATTGGGGGCCTAGCGCCCCCTCGCCCGACCAACCTAAGGATTAGAGATGACTAATAATTCATTCATGAATGCCAGACGGATGGCAAAAGAACAACGGAAGGCTCAAGCAGCTTCAGCTGCTGCCTCTGTTGAAGTTAAAGAGGAAAAGAAATCCAAGCGGCTCTTCAAGAAGAAGTCTAAGGACGATTAGTATGAAGGGTAAGAAGAAGTCCAAGAAGAAGGTGATGAAGAAGTCAATGAAGCCTCGTAAACGTAGAGCAAGGAAATAGATTATGCCTGTACATAATACTCTTACCGGTAGTGAGCTCCATGAGCCTAAGGGGATAGACTCCGCAGGTACTACTGATGCTGGGAAGGTCCTGACCCCTTCGAGTACTAATGCTGGTCAGGGTGAACTCAGGAATCTGACAGAGTCAGAGATCACTGGGAAGACGGCATACATCGTGACTCACTTCAATAACATCAATACAACTACTGATATCTTTATTCCGACTAATGTAGCTGGAACGATAGACTCTATCAGATCAGTTATTGATGCTGCATTCACTGGGGCAGATACCACACTGACCTGCAAAATCAATGGTACTAATATCACTGGCGGCGCACTTGTTATCACACAAGTAGGTTCAGCTGCAGGTGATGTGGATTCAGCCTCACCTACAGCTAATAAAACTCTAGCTGTCGGGGATTACATCCAAGTAACATCAGATACAGCGGCCACCTCGGGGGTTAATGCTACCCTGATGTTCACCATCACGAGGGCGTAAGGCGTGAATTCTACTGAAAGGATGAGACGCAAGACTAAAAAGAGGTCGAGGTAATATATGGCCCGTAATAGATTAACTCTTCTTGAGATCGTTCAACGTGTCCTCGACGCAATGAACCACGATAATGTGAACTCGATCTCAGATACTATAGAGTCCTCCCAGATAGCAGAAGAAGCTAGGGTTGTGTACTACGATCTGATGGATAGATCAGATTGGCCACACCTCTTGAAGATGCTACCTATGGAATCTGTAGTGGATGTTACACGTCCGAACTACTTGAAGATCCCCACTGATGTGGTACGGATAGATGATCTCAGGTATGAGGCTACAGAATCTGGGGCTTCTTTCAGAGAATTCGTAACTGTAACGTACCTCGAACCAACAGAATTTTTAGATCTGGTTCTCACACGAAGAACCAGTGAAAGTAATGTGATCACAGTCCCTACGTTCAGTGATGTGGACCTATTCATCATAGATGATGAAGCTCCTACGTACTGGACTACATTCGATGATGAGTACTTAGTATTCGACTCGTACGACAAGGGCGTTGATACAACGATGCAGGGCGGGAAGTCGCTCGCTAGGGTAAAGCAAATCCCTACGTGGACGAATTTCGATACATTCATTCCGGATATCCCGGATCATATGTTCAGCACATACATAGCTGAAGTAACTGCTGCCTCCTTCATGTACTGGAAACAGGGCGCTAGCCCAGTAGACGAAAGACGTGCAGCTCGTGGACTTTCTAGACTCAGACGATCAGCGGAGAAAATCAATGAGCGAAACACAAGAGCAACATACGGACGAAAACGTCACGGGAACTGGCCCCGAAGTGAAGACGGCGTCAAAGGAAGCATCAGAGCAGCCCTCTGAAGGCGCGGGCCTAGAGCAGCCCTCTGAGCAACTGGACCTGTCTTTCGAGCCGGATACTGAAGTGGAGACCGTACAGTCAGAAGCAGGAGTAGCTACCTTCGTAGAGAAGCAAGATTTCTCGAAAGAGACTCCGATGGATTCAGAAGGGTACATCGGTGGCGACTACTGGGATGATGGCGAATGGAAGCCTTCTGAAGTTGGCAGGACTCCTAACGGAGCGATCCTCCAAATCATTAAGACCAAGGAAGGCCACTGGTACAAACTCCAATTCCAAGGATCTGGTGAACTTCCGATGGAGTACCGTGGTTTGTATACCTCGTATTCGAAAGCTGATGTGGCAGCACGTCGGTACCTAGCTACAAGGTGGAGTAAAGAGGATGCCAAGGCAGCAAGCTAGGCAACAATTCTTGAACTTCGTGGGCGGACTCAATACTGAGTCCAGCCCACTTACGTATCCGCCTGGCACAGCTAAGAGTATCGATAACGTCGATCTGAACCGGGACGGATCCATACGTCGTAGACGTGGATTAGATTTCGAAGAGGATGGCGGTTATAGTACTCCTACCTTCACTGATGCATACCTTAATGAGAGAGCGATCACTACACACGATTGGATCTCTGTTGAGGGGGACGATACTCTTAACTTTCTTGTGATACAAGTAGGTGAGGTGCTATTTTTCCACGAGCTCGGCGCTGATCCAATGAGCTTGTCCGTTATAGGTCAGATTGATCTCACTCCCCTTAAAACTACTAATGACTTCTACAAAGAGCCAATAAGTGCAGACTCAGCTAAAGGGAAGTTATTCATTGTAAATAAGTTCATGTCTCCAGCGTATATCCAGTATGACCAAGATACTAATACTTTTACCGGAGTGAAGCTAACGATCAAGATTCGTGATATTGACGGAATCAATGAGACTGATTCGTCTCCTATTGTTTTTGGAGATGATATCACTCCTCCGATGGAGACAGTAGATCCAGAAGACGATATCTCAGATGTACTAGAGCCATTTGATCCAAATGTTGATCTAGGATTCATTGATGTTCCAGCACCATCAGCAGGTTGGTAATGGCTGTAAATACTAGACCGACAACTTTAACTGCGGCACATAATTACAACCTTAGGAATCAGGGTTGGCCTACCCAGTTTTGGTGTTCTCTTGATACAGATGGCGATGAGGCTAGATTAAGAGATCCAGTTGCGCATACATTTAATCTCATTGGTGTTTATCCGTCTAATGCAGATATAATCTATTTATCAAAGCTTAAAGCTGCAAAAGATCCCGAAGCACTCGATGCGTATGACCCATTTACGCTACGAAAGATAGCATATGGCAATACTCCTGCACCTAAGGGTCACTTCATCATAAACGCTTTTAATCGAGATAGATCTACAGTATCCGGCATAGATGGGATTTATGATCCCGATAGGGATCAAGAGAAGTTCAGGCCTGTAAGCACAGCATTCTACTCAGGTCGAATTTGGTACTTGATGCCAGATGGTAGGTTGTATTTCTCTCAAGTTCTAACTGAGATCGAGAATGCTGCTAAATGCTATCAAGAAGCGGACCCAACAGCTGAAGATATTAATTCTCTTGTGGCTACGGACGGCGGATTCATTGACATCGTAGGGGTATCACAAGGGTTCAAATTAATCCCAATCAGAAATGAGTTAGCGGTACTCGCTGATAACGGAGTCTGGTCTATTTCTGGATCAGGAGATGAAGCATTCTCGGCAACATCCCAAGAGATTCGTAAGATAACTGGAGTTGGCGCTTTAGGCGTTAATACAGTTGTAGAAGCCGATGGCGTCATTTTCTACTGGTCAGAAGGCGGTATTTATGCTCTCGTAGAGAATGAGGTAACTGGATTACTTCAGTCTCAGAATATTACAGAGAATACAATTCAAAGTTTCTATTTAACCTTAACAGAAACCGCTAAGACTTATGCACGTGCGGGATATGATAAGCAAAGCAAGAAGATTTTGTGGTTCTATAATGATTTAGATGACTATGACGGTATAGTTAAACCTTATAGGTACAACAAAATCTTATTTTTAGACTTAACACTAAGGGCCTTCTATTCGTATACGCTACCACTTCCCACCCAGAATAGTACTTTCATAGCAGATATGTTACAGAAAAGGTCTGGGAGCTTCACTACAGTTTTAGAATCTGTAACAGATAGTGGATTAGCTGATGTTACAGATTCATCTTTAAATACTGTAACATCCAATGTGAAAGTACCTGCTACGTCTAGTGTTAAGCTTAAGTTTCTTACTTTTGCAAAGACTACCCCTACCTCTTGGCAATACACATTCTCCGAATTCAGGCGAGATGATATGCTGGATTTCTATATCCAGGATACCACTGGAACTTCATACAATAGCCATGTAGAAACTGGATTCGATATTGGTGGGGATCTGATTTCAGAAAAAGAAACTAATACCATTTATGCATTCTTCAAACGTACTGAGACGTCCATTGTAGCAAATGGTAGCGGAGGGATCACATACGATAAACCCTCTGGCTGTAATCTCAGAGCTAAATGGCAATGGTCAGATCACATAGGATCTGGACGGTGGTCCGATCAAGAAGATATCTATAGGCTACAACGACATTATATCCCCTCTGGGATAGGGTCCTTCGATTATGGTTTCGAGGTGATTCAGACTATTAACCAAGTCCGTGGTAAAGGCAGGGCATTAGCACTACGGTTCGATTCCATCACAGGTAAGGATTTCCACTTACTTGGATGGGCTACCCCTTACACAGTAATTACTGGAGCCTAGATGTATACGTACCAAGTTGAATCGTACTATGATGTTATAGATGATCTCCTTCCAATTGTGGAGAAGCATGCACAGGAAGTAGATCTGTATCAAGAATCCGTGAAGCTCAGCCCTGATCTCCCAACGTACGAAGTCATGAATCATACTGGGATGCTTCATATTTATACCGCAAGGGTAGAAGATACTAAAGAGCTAGTAGGGTACGTTGTAACATTAGTGAATAAGCATCCCCATTATAATGAGGATACGTATGCAGTTAATGATTTATTCTATGTTCACCCTGACCATAGGCACCAAGGCGTTGCAGAAGCCCTCCTCTCAGGGCTCGAAGACATCATGCGGGGGATCGGCGTCTCTGTGATGACACTCCATATGAAGGAACATATGAAATTCGAATCTCTGATGGATCACCTAGAGTGGGACCGTGCAGAGATCATGTACAGCAAACTAATAAAGGAAAGCTGATGGCTACAGCAGCTATCGTAGCAGCGGTTGGCTCTACTATAACCACTGTTGCTGCTACTCAGGCACAAGCGAAAGCTCAGAAGAAAGCGGCTAGATTCAATCGGCGGAACGCTGCATTGAACCAAGCTCGGGCGGCCAGACAGACCATAGAAGAGTCTCGTCGTCAGAGAGCAGCCCTCATTCAAGCAGGGGTAGGCCTCGGAACACGGGGGAATTCTGCTATCAGTGGCGCTGTGGGGTCTCTGGCTACACAGACGGCCGCTAACATCGGGGCATCGAATACGAATCTTGCTGCAGGGCTTGGGATCAATAGAGCTCTGATCCAAGGTGAACGACAAGCAAGTCGATTAAATAATATAGGCCAAGGGTTCGATCTCCTAGGATCGGTAGCAGGCGTTAAGATGGGAATAGATCGTCAGAACGTTCTTAACCAGTTCCTTCAAACAGATAACATACCCTTCTTCTTACAGAAGCCATCATTCTGATGCCAGGACATATCGCACTAGAACAGGAACCACAGAAGGATCTTAGCTTCCTCCTTGAGGAGCTAAGAGCTAAGCCTGCCCAGTCAGAGGCTTCGAAACGGGCTATGCTGGCATCTCTTGTGGCCACACCTGAACTAGGTGAACGGGTGCAACAAGAAGTCTTGAATACTGGCCGATCGAGTACTGAGGATATGATCCGTCAGGAGGGCTTGAACCAAGCGAAGGCAGATGTCGAAGCTCAGATGGGAGATATCCTCCTACAGGACATTCCTCTTTCTGAGAAGAAAGATCTAGTTCGGCAGAAGTTAGACGAACTTCGTTCGCAAGGGAAACCTACTCTTCGTACGATGCTGAAGCAGTTCGCTCTTTCCAAAGAGGAAGCTCAGAACGAGAACGAAGCACAGATCAAGCTCGGGGTAGCTGAACATATCTCTGAGGTTACAGAGGTAGATCAACAGATTGCTAACCTAGGCAGACTTTTCACCTTCGAAGGGGGCGGTGCACGCCAACTTCTGGATACTATAGCGGGCAGTATCCTCCCTGGCTGGCAGTTGATGATCAGGAACGCTATCAATGAGGTATTCCCTGGTAGTGTATCAATCTCTAGTTCTGTTCTTATCGGGGATGATATCGCTGAGTTCAAACAGAAACTCCAGAACCTCCCGCCAGAGGAGAGGCTATCGAAGGCAAGGGAGTTAGTACAAGCTATTGAGTCCAGTAGGTTCTGGACGTCTAATAATGGATTCTTGAAGTTCGATTTATTCGAAACCCTTCTTGCAGATCTGAATGACGATAACTTCGACATCGTACTGAACAATATTTTCTCTGCACTTGACCTCGTAGGCATAGGACTGATTCGTGGCTCTGGGAAGCTCGGGAAGCTAGCTGTTAAGGGCCTGGTAGATCGTGCTGTAGCTAAGAAGATAGATCGACTAGTCTCTGATGTTAGTAGGAAGTCTCCAGATAGTGTATCCAGCACTTTGGACAATGTAGCCCCTGCCAAATCTAGGGAAATTGTAGAAGCTGCCCTAGAGGATGAAACTGGAGAAGTCGCACAAGCAGTAGGTGAGAGTAAAGAGTCCCTGACAGGGGAGCATATCCTACCGAAACAGTACGATGATCCTGTTACTGTGGCCCCAGATCTGAATGATGATATCGGGAGTGTATTATTCTATGATCCATCTGCGATCTTCGCTACACGGAAAGAGATAGAGACTTCTATTGTAGCCCTTGACGAACGTCTTGATGCACTAGCAACTGCTACTCCTAGAGTACATCTGAACAAGACAGGTGTACGTGCAGTACCTGGTGGGTACCAAGCACGGTACTACGCAGGAGATACAGCGCTTCATGGGTACTCTAATCTGAAGCTAGCACGTTCGATAGCAAAAACCTTCCGTGAATTCGAAGATGGCGTTGTTACTATCATGGCACGGAAGTGGGATACTGGTGAATTCGTTCCTTTAGAAGAAGCTAATCTCAAAGGCGGGAAGAACGAGTACCTCATCAGATTCGATGTTACTCATAAGGTCTCTGGAGCTGATGCGCTTAGTGAGACTCCTATCATCAGGGAAGGGGGGATCTCCGGGAGATGGGCTAAGTGGGTAGATAAATCTGCTTCTATGGTACGGTGGATCAGGAACGCAGGGAATATTGCAGCAGGCGTAGAGGCAGCGAAGGTGAAGGCCTTGAACCGCGTGATGGAGCCACTGAATAAGCTCTCCTCTAATGATCAAGCGAAGGTCCTAGCGGTACTAGATAAAGGTGATAAGCGGAAGACTAAAACGGTTAACGAAGCTGGAGATGTAACCCAGAAAACTGGGAAGTGGTTCACTGAGAAAGAACTCTTGACTGAGTTCTTTGCTAAAGAGAAGAACCCTGAGCGTTTAATTGAAGCGTATAAGTCAGTTGAACTACATCAGAAGCTAGTACGGAAGCTCATCAATGATTCAGTACGTCGTCGCCTTGTGGCAGATGGCGTAAAAGAAGTAACCCTCAGGAAGGGGATACCCGGTGGTACTACTAAATTCTTAGGCCGCGAGGTTACTTCTGCGGAACTTAGGACTATCAGATCATCTCCTGATGGTAGACAAGTAACAGGAACTCAGATCAGAGAGATCTGGGATGTAGATCTAGGTGATACGGTCCCTGTTACTGATGATCTGATTCGTACTGTTAACGAGAACGGCGGAAAATTCATCCGTCTTACTCAGCCACTGAAGACTAAGAAAGGTCAGTGGACGAACTATGTATACCTCAAGAAAGATACTAAGCATGCGAGTATTAATCAACTCCCCGCTGAAGTAATCCAAGATCTTCCTGGGTACATCAGCCGAATATACGATGCTCCGTATATCCTGAAGAGGAAGGTGAAGCGTCAGGTTGATGGCGTATTCTCTGGCGAAGAGTTAGTCACTGTACGGATGTACACGAATAAATCTGATGCTCTAGCTGATAAGGCCCGAATGGATCTCGAAGCTAAGGCGAATGATGAATACGTAGTAGTAGAATCTAAGGAGCTACGGGCTGATAGGGAGTACGCTAATGGCGTCAGTCTTGAGTACCTCGAGAACTCGGGTCAATTGTATACATCACGTCGTGGCGTAGAGATCAAAGGTCTAGACGAGAGACGTGAACTGAAGTCAGTTACGGACTCTATCCTAGCTGGTAGGGCCAGGGCTGCACGAGCGGGTACTATAGATCTCGTGGTCGATAAGTTAGCTAAGAACTGGGAAGCGAAGTACGCTAAGTACAGCAGGACAGGGCGGTTCTCATTCGATACTAATGACCTAGTTCGTCCGTCTCAAGACATAGAGAAAGATGTATTCAACGATGCTGTCGCTCTTCAAGAACATATCAAGCTCCTAGCTGGCATAGATGATTCCAGATCCACGAAGGCTTTCAGAGATCTAGCTATTAACTTCGCTGGGTGGCTATCTGAGACCTTTGATACTTCTTGGTCTAGATCTATACAGACCAGAGTGCTCCGTAATAGGCACCGGAATCCTATTAATGCAATTAAAGGAGCAGCATTCACAACGTTCTTGATCTTCAAACCTGTACGTCAGCTGTTCCTCCAAGCTCAGCAGATCTCTGTGTACTTAGGAGTAGATCATGGCTTGAAGTACTTCACGTCTAGGAAGGGGATGCAGGAGTACTGGGGCTTGATGAATGGGATGTTATTCAGAACTACTGAGTTCTGGGATAAGCAAGCTATCCGTGGCGCTAAGGCCTTAGGGATGTCGGTTAAGGAATATGAGAATTTCGTTGATGCGTTCCGCAGAACTGGTATCACAGCTAGTATTGACTCCCACCAATACGCTGGGCTAGTATCCGTCGATAGGAATATCGGAAAGCGGTCTGTTATTGGGAAGGGGGTAGACTACTTCAATGATGTACGGCGAGTATTTCGTCGTATTGGATTCGACTTAGGGGAAGAGACCCACAGAATAGCAGCATTCCTCGCTGCTAGAAATAAGTGGATCAAAGAGAACCCTAAGGCAGCTCACCTCTGGGATAGAGCCGATAACCTAGCTACTATAGCTGGCGACGCTGAGAACCTAGCTTTCAATATGACTAAAGCGGGAGCGCTTCAATTCCAGAAAGGCGTTCTCGGTTTGATGTTCCAGTTCCTCTCTCATACTACCAAGGCTACTCAGGTACTTCTGCCTAAGAAAGCTTTCGGGAAGACGGTCGGGAAGTTCGCTAGTGATACATTCAATGGCAAGGAGAAAGCTCGAATAGCAGCGATACAGCTAGGCTTATACGGAACAGGAGCGTTCGGGCTGAATAAGCTATGGGAATCTTTCTTAGCAGAGAGTGGCATCGAAGTTTCTCCTGAGTTCAACCAAGCTGTGGAAGAGGGCATAGTTGGTACCTTAGTGAATTTCACTCTTGGTCTTACGGATGACGATAACCTAGATTATTTCACAGATGTAGAATTCAGTACCTCATATGGCCCGTTCTCTGGCATAGCTGGTGGAAGAGGAATTTTCGGGAACCCCGTAGGTACGCTGATAGATGCATTCATTCTGTCAGATATCTCTGTGGCTGAGTTCGCTCTTGGCCCCGCGTATCAATTAGGGAAGTCTTTGGGCGAAGTAGCCACTATGACGAAGGCTATGTTCGGGGTAACGAATGGTATCCCACAAAGGATACCTAACCCTGATGAAGCATTCTTCTTGGCAGAGGAATTCACTAAGAGATTCGTTCCGATGTACGGTGACTTCGTTCGTGGTAGAACTGAGTACGCTATGAATCGTCATATCTCTAACTCTGGCAGATTAGGGGTAGAGATCACAGATGCTGAGGCACGGATGCGTCAGTACTTCGGCCTTCAGCCCCGTCGACAAAGACAGGTACAAGAAGAACTGATATACCTCCAGGGGGTGATGGGGAATCCTCAGAAGGAGAAGATCACCTCTAACCTAGATAACATAGCTAAGACGTACTACAAGTACGCAGTTAGTAAAGTAGCTGATGCTATGGATGGGAAAGAAGATCCTTTGAAGGTCATGGAAGAACTAGACCTCCATGCTCGCGGGATGAGAGAGATCCTCGATGAAGATGAGTGGATGTATATCTATAATTACAAGATCAAACAACTAGCAACTAATGATTTAAATCGTCCAGGTACAGGGACTAAACTCGCAGAGACTATAGTTAAGGGCTTAAACAAGCCTGTTCCTCACCTGTACGATGATGCATTCTATACAAGGCTCAAGAATATGACCCCGTTTGAAGGACAGGATGAAGCTATCCAGTGGCTTCAGGAGCTACGATAATGGTACAAATACTAACTCAAGCACCAGAAGTACAGATCAGGGCACAGAACCCATTCAATCTGTTCATCGGGGCACAGATTCCTCAGGATAACGCTATCTCGAAGCTCGGGAAGCAAGCTGCTAATATAGCAGATGCTGTGATCTCGGATCGTCAGGAAACTCTTGACAGTAGGGCCACGGCTAGGTTCGTTCTTTCGATGGTATCTCAGGGGGAACAAGCAGCACGTGAAGCTCTAGGTACTGCTTTCGATGTACCGCTTGGAAACGAAGACGTACAAGACCTCAAAGATTCCGCTAGGATCTCGAACAAGCTCGAGATGTCCAGACTACAGAACCCAGGGCGAGCACGTGATGTTCTCAGACGTACGGCTACACTTCGGGAAGCTATAGCTACGAACCCTAGGCTAGCCCCTGAGTTCCTAGAGATCTTCTCTAATACTGGTGGGGGGACCTTCGGGGAGCAGATCAAGGAGGTCCAGACGGATGCTAATGCTGAACGGGCAGCTAAGATGGAGTTCTATACCAGGGAATCTCTCACAAACGGACTATCCCTATCAATTCCCCTAGATAGGAGAATTGAGATCATTGACGAGAGGAACGCTATTAAGCGCAGAGCGGAAGTATCAGCCCAGAAGTTACAGATACTACAGAATCAGGGTCAGGTAGACAGACTGATGACCTTGAATACTATCAGACGTGAGATGGTACCTGGGTTCGTTATGGATGCAGTAGGTACAGTACGTGATCTCCTTGAACCTCTGAAGGGGGGAGATGGGAAGGTACGGGATGATCTCACTGATGAAGATAAGGTAGCTATCAAACGGGAATTAGATATCCAATTAGGTCAGATACAGAATTCTATTATCTCATCTGGTGGTGGCTTGATCACACAAGCTGATGTTGATACAACTATGCTCCCGTTTAGTACGTACAAAGATCTAGTTAGTAAAACACTAGATGGTACGTACGAGTTAGATCAATTAGAGTCCGATCTGGCAGCACTCGAGATCACGTACCAATCTGAATTCGCTAGGAATCACCCAGAGGTTAATAGGATTCTTTCTGTATACAGGAACGTATTCAAGGGCCTTGACCCTGATCGAGCCAGTGCCCTCGCTTTGCTAGTAGCTGGGTCAGGGTCTATGTCAATGATCGCTGATGCGATTACAGATGAGACCAACACAGCTGTACTTCTCCGGGATGCCCGTCTCCAGAACCCTAATCGTACCCCAGAGGAACTGAATCAAACTTTTGATTCGGTGATGAATACTATAACTAGTGAGGGATTAGAAAGAGACGATAGGGTGAAACTCCTCGGGTCTATGTTCAGGATTTATCAGGTGAATAGGAATGATCCTGATGCATCTATGATGTTGAACAGGATCCTTCCGAAGCTTAGTGATCCATTGGTACTCGATGCCCTGAAGAACGGGGTAACCACTGATGCTCAGCTAGCCTCGAATATCAGAACTGGGGTAGAGGTATACCTCAAGGATCTAGCGGAAGCTGTCAGTGGGGAAGTCGGAGAGAATTTGAGCTTCTCTCTTCCCGGTCCAAATACTGATGCATTCATGGTTGACCCACTTCAGACGTCACCGATTCCATTCCTTTTCGCAGGTACACAGGATGCCATAGACTTCGTGGATCTGAAGTTCACAGAGGCTGGGGTCCCTGTGTTCACCCCTAAAGACAATGCACCTCCTGCTATCCAACAGGCTATCCCTAGGCTAAACCAAGTTGGTACTAAGATAGGGCAGGTAGTTACTCTGATTACCGACCTAGGCCTTGTTCCTCAGAGTCTGAACAAGGCAGAGATAGCAGCTGCTATCCTCAGTGATGGGAAATTGCCGGCTCTAGTACCTGGTGAACGAAGAGATGAAACTATCAATACCCAAATTGATAATAATGCTCTTGATGATATCGAATCTATAGTTAATTCTACTGTGTTCTGATGCCTAAACCTCCTCGCTTTCGGATATCTAATGCTCTAAAGGGGTTTAAGCTCCTAGACCATGAGATAGCATTCAAACAGGCCGAAGAGGCTAGACAGAAGGTACTAGCTGCGGATCTGGAACAAGAGCCCGTGCTCGCAGACGCTTTGAAAAAGAACTCTGTAACCCAAGAACAGTTCGCGGAGATTCATAGTGGCCTTCAGTATCTTCGAGATAGGTACGAAGACCTAGGTAATTCCTTAAGTAGATACGTACCTTATTACAAAAAGAATAAGAATAAGATCTCAGGGGAAGAGCTCGCTAATATCATGCGTAGGCATAGAGAGAGATCCTATTTCAGGAAGGATGCGAAAACAGGACTCCCTAACTACGATCAGGACCTAGCATATAGGAGTAAGAAGTTCAACTTCGAGTACTCATATACTATGATGTCTCCATCTGAGTACATCTATAAAGCAACTAATATCTTGAATGAGAAGTTCAAGACGAATAGAAGTACTAAAGATATTATAGCAGAGAGGGCGGGGGAAGTTCCACGAATTCGAAGCCAGTTAATAAGGAACGGGAATTTTTATTTACCGTACCTAGATACTACTAAGAATTCTATTGGGCAAGAGGGGTTAACTCGTGCGATAGCTGCTATGGACCTGGGGCTTAAAGAGATCCCAGTCCTTGAAGTTTTTACCCCTATTAAAGAGTAGATAGCCAATAGGTAATACCCCCTCAGACGCTCTGTAAGCCTCTCTGAGCGACGTTCTCTAGACCTATACCTACCTACTGGGTACCCCTCAAAAGCCTCTCAGAGAGCCATACAGGCCGTCTGAGGGGCAATTAGACCCCTACCTTAGGGCATTGCCCGGGCGGAGTGATCCCCCGGGCTTTTTTGTGGGCAAAAGAAAACCCCTGGCCGCTAGACCAGGGGCTTTCGGGTGAATCGTACTACCTGATTAAGCCAGGGTTCGGATTCTACTTCCTAGGTACCACATCTGTCAATAATGATACCTAGTAGTGCTGGAGGAGTCCCCAAGAACCGCTGAGCCCATGGGGCCAACTCCCCAAGTTGCTGCCAAGTATCACAGCACCTGTAGCTACTCAGGCCTCCTCTTGGCAGTCTTGGCTTATGTTGATCTCAACATAAAGAAAATTAGGTGGCCCCCTGCCATTGCGGTCTTACGGGGGCCTGTTCAGCAGGGGCCTCGGGAGGAAGGGGCCATGCAGTCCCCTGCTAGAACTCTTTTCTATACGAGCACTCTACACACCATCTGTAGCCCCCGTATATGTTGATCATGTAGTACATCCATCCCCCACACTTGGGGCAACTAACTCGACCGAAACCCTTCTGGGGCTTCACCCTCCCCTCTCTTATGAATTTCATTTTTATCTTCTTGTTCGTCCGTCTTAAAAGCCCTACTAGCTACTTCATAGTTCGTATCAGCCCAACACTGATAGCAGTACCAGTACCCTCCGATCCCTTGGAGGATATCTCCGTAGTTCCCACATTCATAGCACCAACCTCTTGGATCACCCATATTTAGGCTGCCACTCGAGGTGAATATGGTCTGATTCTAGTACCACATCGAAGTCCTTATTCAATCGCCTTTGGATTTCTTCTGCGACCGTAGGCCTATCCTCTTCTCGAAGAGTACGAGTCCTAAGGTCAACAGCATTCCCCGAGTAATGTAGGCTCCCGCGAGAATGAATGCTATCATTAGCACTAGTGATAACAAGATCTACTCCGTAACTATTGTATACTTCATTGACGATAATCAATGCTAATACTACCTGTGGTACTAGGTTCTGTAGCGAAACCTCATCACTCTTCAACATCATCTTGAATTACCCCTATCCATTTAGCCCCACAGGATGAACATTTTCTCTGTATATTACAACTCTCTGTCCCCCACCCTTCTACAGTTATAGTTAAACTAACCTCTTCACATTTTGGGCAAGGAATCGAAAGCGAGTATTTTAAATTATCTCTATTTCGTGTCATCGTATAATGTTCCTATCCATGTATGATCACATACTAAACATGTTCTCTTGATGATGCCCTCGTCCCAGTCCTGAACGATAGCAAGGATATCTCTTGCGCCACATTCAGGACAGGGAGCTATAAGGGACTTCTTCATCAGATCCTGATCTGCACGTAAGAGATCAGCCTACCTACGAGGCCAGCCATGGCCCCATAGAACCATTGGTCCGGTTCAGACATGAACATCAGTACCCCAGCACCAGCTCCTGCTGATGCGCCTAGGGTAGCGATCTTATCCCATGACTTCGTGAACCATGTCTTGAAGATGTTAAGGATCTCTTTCATTGGTTACTCCACGAATGGTACATCTACGTACCGGTTACTATTTTCGTCCCACTGCTGAAGTTTAGCTTCGGAGCTAAGCAACAGTCGACTCAGCTTGGACCTCGGCACTTGCTTCCACCTGAGAGTCGGTACCTTCTTCTGTCTGGGCATCATTGCCTCCTTCTGCTACAGCTTCAATAAAAGCATCTACATCAGTATCTGCGATTTCGGTGCTAACAAGGGCAAGAGCCCCGTCTACATCGATCTCTTCCGGCACAGCGTCAGGTCCGATCTCTGCCACAAGAGCTTCGATCACTTCACGTACTGTATCCATTTCATGCAGTTCCATTAGGATCTCCTTTTAGTCTTCCGACGGCGTCTCCGTTTGGTTTTACCTGGGTGGATCAAGCCATGTCGGTTCTGTTTGTGTCGTACCCAGTATCTCGCTAGATTTCTTAGGAGCTGTACTCTGTCCAAAGGGACAGTCTTAGCCCATTGTAGAACCTTACCCTCGAACCTATTACAATTCCTGCAGAGGGTATCCCTTACTGCCCCAGTATCATGATCATGATCAAGTACTGGGTCTTTAATCGTCTTCTTGCAGATCGGACATATCCGTCTCTGGCGGTTCAGGAGAGTCCCCCTGACCTGCGGTATATCCTTCGCGGTAATCTTCTTCAATCTGATCCCAGCAGTTATCGCAGTAAATAGCCCACTGGTCTTCTAGAAGTGCTCTGCACCTAGGACAACGTGCCATTCTTCTCACTTGGTAATGTATACGCCCTATTGAACTGAGTCTTAGCGTACTTCTGGTACCCGTACGATGCAGCTACTGCCACAGCAAAAGCTCCTTGGTACCATGCTGGCATCGTAGCTAAGACTTCGAATCCCTTTGTGATGTGTGGTACCATTGGGGGTAGGAATGAGCCTATTAAAGGGATACTGAATAGTACCAGTAGCCACTCATCCTTCCAAGAGCCAGCTGCGTTCTTAGCCCCCTGAAGATTCCACTCAGCCTCTGCTATTCTACCAGCTTTGATGTTCTCAAGCTGCTTCTGTTTTATAGCGGACTTCACTTCTCTCTTGTTCTTCCGGTCCTCGAGTACCCCTTCGATTATCCCTAAGGGGTTCAGGAGCTTAAGAATCTGTAACCACACGTTCTAATTCCTTCTGTCTATGATACCAATCATCATCTTCGGTTCGTTTTAACCAGAGGAGACGTCCGTTCTCACACATGAACATATCCCAGTACGATCCGAACCTTAATCGGTACTGTTCTTTGACCTCTCGGAACATGTCGAGTTCCGTTTCGAATTCTTGTACTCTTTGTACACAAGCCGACTTAGGTCCCACGTTATATAGGCCCAGTATGTTATCAGAACGGTCACCAGTAAGGAGCTGGCTATAAAAATTCCGTAGTCCATCGATCTCTCCTATGTAGAATGGTTCTCGCTCTTCTTGGTTAAATGAAGGCCACGTATAATGCCATCCCGGCACCATTCGTAAGTCCTTGTCCCTAGTACAAATGATAGTACTATCCCCATCAAGTGTATGCTCGATGGAAATTGCATCATCAGCTTCCATCCCATGTACCACAATTGCACCTCGATTATCTCTAAGGTAGTGATAAACACCAGAGTACCAAAAAGGCCGCTCAGACCTATCACGAGTGCCTTTATAGGGTAGTATAGTACCGAGTGCATCTCTGAAATTCCCCTCTCCTGTTAAATACCCCTGCCATGAACTGGCTTCTACTGCATTAAGGATGTTCTCAATTCTTTCTTCTACTCTTGCCCGTACCAAAGGCCATTTCAGTGGTGCCTTCGTGTCCGGGTCCCTTGCTGACCCCATCTCGTAGCATAAAATATCAAGATCTACTAATGCATGCATCCCATTGGTCCGCCATAGCTTCAGCTATTCCAGTATATGTTCGTGACCGTAGCTTCCACCTATCTTCACTTGGCCCTAAGTTATTCTGACCTGATGGTGTTTGATTAGCATACCTATCTTTTATAATTATCTTAGTTGGCACTAGCTTCGGTAAACTCTTTAACCAGAGACAGGTCTTCTTGCTTGCATCGTGGCCAAATTGCCATGGTTGTATAATTTGATCTGGCTTTCGTATCCGAGAGCTTATGACAGATACTGGATTCTCCAATGCAATCCTTGGTATCTCACAGAATAGAAGCTCTCTTATAAATTCTAACGACTGTTCTCGTTCGGGAGTACCTGACCACCACCTGTTTCCAGATACTGCTATGTGAGTACATGGCGGGTGGGCTATCATCAGATCCCATCCATCTGATAGATGATCCCTTACATCGCCCTGTATATGATTACCTTCGATCTCTGTTGGCAGGTAGTCAATACTCCAGGCATCATGCCCCTTCTTCTTGAATGCTTCTCTCACTATCCCGCTGAACTCGCAGGCTACTAGAACTCTCACCTATCACCCATAATATCAGGGTTATGGCTAGGGTGGCCAAGCCTAGCCATACCCGTTCTACTCTATATAGGTAGATCATCCGTGGTGTTGCCCAAAGAGTTCACCATCTCCTCAACGTACGAGCCAGGATAGTTCGTAGCCTTCAGGATAGTCTCTTGAGTATACGGAGGGATCTTCTTCCATACCTCAGGGTCAGGGTTGTTCCACTGGAACCAGTACGGCTCGGTATCCAGAGGGGGTACTTCAATGCCAGGGAGAATAGGGGATACGCTATCGAGCTTATCGTATCGCTTATCGGCTTCACCTGCATGTACCACATAGATCTGACATGGCTTATCTAGGAAGTCTCCTAGTGTGGTACCACCCTCAGGACAGAGGGCCTTAGCGTACTGGCGTAGGGTACTACGCTCGAAGGAACTCTTGGTGATACCGAAGGGGTTCGAGATGAACTTCTGTTTCTCTTCCCCTTTGATGTTAATCGTTACTCCTGGGACAGAGAACACGATGATTACTTTATCGGATTCTGTATCGAACTTCTGAGAGTACTGCTTCCCGATCTCGATCACACGTACACACCGTGCTGCATGTGGTCCTTCTGGGATCAGCTCTCTATCAAAGCTCTGACTATCTTCGAATGGATTGAACTCGCTCATTATATCTCCTCTGTTTGTACATCTTGTTCTTGAACTTCAGGCTTCTTCTGTTTAACTACTGCCCGTACTTCTACTACGTACGCCTCTTTACGTTCTCCAGTAAGGATATCCTCTTGGGCTTGTTTCAAAGCTTCTTCGTATGTATCGAAGAAGTCTTCTTTCTCTTCCAGATAAAGTCTGGAGGCTGTCCATGCGAACTTATCTTGGATCTGAT
>Ga0256839_1002144_pt1 | contig 22541 bp, 26 predicted proteins | sample 354166metaG_FD_185968 | JGI IMG/M metagenome (GOLD analysis project Ga0256839, IMG submission 185968) | Hydrothermal vent microbial communities from Mid Atlantic Ridge, Atlantic Ocean - 354-166 | ecosystem: Environmental > Aquatic > Marine > Hydrothermal vents | place: Atlantic Ocean: Mid... | reverse complement strand
TTGAGCTTGCCCAGGTACTGGGTGCGGGCCACCACCTCCTGCCCCGGGTAGCAGCCCTTCTTGAAACTCACCGCGCCCAGGGCCTGCAGGTTGAGCATCTGCGGCACGAAGGCATCGCTCAGGGCCAGGGGGACCACCGGCACGCCCGCCTCCACCTCGAGGTATTGCCAGGCGGCGGTGCCGGCGGGCCGGACCCGCTCGACGGCGCCGGACCAGGCCCGGGCCAGCCCGGCCGGCGGGGCGTAGATCTCGAACCGGGGTGCCGGCCCCGGGGCACGGACCACGGTGGCATCGCCGCCGCCCGCGACGCCGCCCGGCTCCGCCGGCGCCGGCAGGCCCAGGGCGGCCAGCACCTGTGCGGCGGCCTCGCCCGCCAGGCCCAGGGCGGCCAGCCCGTCTTCCACCGCGTCCACGGTCACCTTGCTGCGCAGCACGAACATGCGCAGCCGCCGTGATACGGGCTCCACCTGCTCGCGGGGCAGCACCATCCAGAAGGCCCCGTCGCGGAGCAGGAGCCGGAAGCTGGCCAGCACCCGGCCCTTGGGGCTGCACCAGGCGGCCAGGGTGGAATGCTCCGCCGTCACCAGCCGCACGTCGGTGGCGAGCTGGGCCTGGAGAAAATCGCGGGCCTCGTCACCGGCGACACGGACGAACCCGAGATGGGTCAGGGGCACCGCCACGGTGCCTTCGGCCGTGGCCCGCACCTCGGTCACGGCGTCGGCGAAATGACACACGCCGTCGGGGCCCACCCGGCCGCCGGCGGCGATGATGGAGTCGATGAAGGGATCGGAACGCGGGGCGTCGGCTTGCATTGTCCTGACCGCTTGTGAAACCATGGACCCGGCCCGTCGCGGGCCCGGTGGATTATAGCACCGGCACCGGCACTGGAAGCGGATGCAGCGTGCGCTAAACTGACATTGATGTCCAACAACAACAATCAGCGTCCGGTCTTTCTCAATCTGTTCCAGATCCGGCTGCCCGTCACCGGCGTCGCCTCCATCGCCCACCGCATCTCCGGCGCCATCCTGCTCCTGCTGGTGCCCCTGTTGCTCTACGGACTGCAGCTGTCCCTGCGCGGGCCGGAGGATTTCGCCCGGGTGACCGGCTGGCTGGACCAGACCTGGGTGCGGCTGGCCGCGATCCCGGTGGTCTGGGCCCTGGCCCATCACTTCTTCGCCGGGATCCGGTTTCTGCTCATGGACCTGGACTGCGGGCTGAACGTGGACACCGCCCGGGTCTCGGCCTGGCTGGTGCTGGCGGCGGGCGCCGTCACCGCGCTGGTGGCCGCGGGGTGCCTGCTGTGAGCATCCGCGCCCAGGGCCTGCGCACCTGGCTCTGGCAGCGGCTGTCCGCGGCCTACCTGGCCGCCTTTCTCCTGTTCTCCCTCGCCGGCTGGATCCTGGCCGGCCCGTGGGACTACGTGCGCTGGCGCGCCCTGCTCACCGACCCGGTGTACGCGGTGGCCACGGCGCTGTTCTTCGCCGCGCTCCTGCTCCATGGCTGGGTGGGCGGGCGCGACATCGTCATGGACTACGTGCCGGCGGGGGCGCTGCGGTTCGCGGCCCTGACCCTGCTGGCCCTGGCCGTCATCGTCATGGGGGCGTGGGCGGTGGTCATCCTCCTGCTGGCCCAGGTCACATGAAGGTCGCCCGCCGCAGGTTCGACACCCTCGTCATCGGCGCCGGCGGCGGCGGGTTGCGCGCGGCGCTGCAGCTGTCCCAGGCCGAGGCCAACGTCGCCGTGGTGTCCAAGGTGTTCCCCACCCGCTCCCACACCGTGGCCGCCCAGGGCGGGATCAACGCCGCCCTGGGCAACGTCCTGCCCGATTCCTGGCACTGGCACATGTACGACACGGTCAAGGGCAGCGACTACCTGGGCGACCAGGACGCCATCGAGTACATGTGCCGCGCCGCCGCCCACCTGGTGTACGAGCTGGAGCATGCGGGGGTGCCGTTCTCGCGCCTGGAGGACGGCCGCATCTACCAGCGGCCCTTCGGCGGCCAGAGCCAGAACTTCGGCGGCGAGCAGGCGGCGCGCACCTGTGCCGCGGCGGACCGCACCGGCCACGCCATCCTGCACACCCTGTACCAGCAGAACATCCGGGCCAAGACCCACTTCTTCGACGAGTACTTCGCCGTCGACCTCATCAAGGACGACGAGGGCTTCGTGCTCGGCGCGCTGGTGCTGGAGATCGAGACCGGCGAGCCCCTGCTCATCGAGGCCAAGACCACCCTCATCGCCACCGGCGGCGCCGGCCAGCTCTTTCGCACCAACACCAACGCCCACATCAACACCGGCGACGGCATGGCCATGGTGCTGCGCGCCGGCCTGCCGCTGCAGGACATGGAGTTCTTCCAGTTCCACCCCACGGGCATCGCGGGCAAGGGCATGCTCATCACCGAGGGGGCCCGGGGCGAGGGCGGCTACCTGATCAACAAGGACGGCGAACGCTTCATGGAGCGCTACGCCCCCAAGGCCAGGGACCTGGCCTCGCGCGACGTGGTCAGCCGGGCCATCGCCATCGAGGTGCGCGAAGGAAGGGGCTGCGGGCCCGACGGGGATCACGTCCTGCTCAAGCTGGATCACCTGGGGGAGGAGACCGTGCACAAGCGCCTGCCCGGGATCTGCGAGATGGCACGCATCTTTCTCGGCATCGACCCGGCGGAGCAGCCCATCCCGGTCTATCCCACCGCCCACTACACCATGGGCGGCATCCCCACCGATCGCTTCGGCCGCGTGGTGGTGCCGGTGGACTCGGGCGAGGAGGCCATCCCGGGCCTGTACGCCGCCGGCGAGTGTGCCTGTGTCTCGGTGCACGGGGCCAACCGCCTGGGCGGCAATTCGCTGCTGGACATCGTGGTCTTCGGCCGTGCCGCGGCCAACGACATCATCAAGTTCCTGCGCGAGAACCGCTATCACCGACCGCTGGCGCAGGACGGCGTGGACGCCGCCCTGGCCCACCTGGCCCGGTGGGACCGCAAGACCGGCAGCGAGAGCGTCGCGGCGCTGCGGGCCGAGCTGCAGGCGGTCATGGAGGAGTACTGCGGCGTGTTCCGCACCGCCGAGGTGCTGGAGCAGGGCCTGGACAAGGTGCTGGAGCTCAAGGCGCGGCTGGACGATGCCGTGCTGACCGACCACAGCCGGGTGTTCAACACGGCGCGCATCGAGGCCCTGGAGCTGGAGAACCTCATGGACCTGGCGGTGGCCACGGTGACCTCGGCCCTGGCCCGGCAGGAGAGCCGCGGGGCCCACTCGCGGGTGGACTTTCCCGAGCGCGATGACCAGCGCTGGCTCAAGCACACCCTGTTCTACCGCGAGGGCCGGCGCCTGGATTACAAGCCGGTGCGCATGAAGCCGCTCACGGTGGAACCCTTTCCGCCGCGCGAGCGGGTGTACTGAGAGGAGGCCGGGACCGTGCGCTTTCGCATCTACCGCTACAACCCCGAGACCGATACCGCCCCGCGCATGCAGGACTACGAGGTGGAAGGCCTGGAACCCACCATGATGCTGCGCGACGCCCTGCTGCGCATCAAGGCCCAGGACGAGACCCTGTCCTTCCGCCATTCCTGCGGCGAGGGCGTGTGCGGCTCCGACGGCATGAACATCAACGGCCGCAACGGCCTGGCCTGCATCACGCCGCTGGGCGAATTGAAGGAACCGGTGGTGGTGCGGCCGCTGCCGGGCCTGCCGGTGGTGCGCGACCTCGTCGTGGACATGAGCCGGTTCTGGCATCACTACCGCTCGGTGCGGCCCTACCTCATCGTGCACGACCCGGTCCCGGAGGTGGAGTTTCGCCAGCTGCCGGCGCACAGGGACCGCCTCGACGGTCTCTACGAGTGCATCCTCTGTGCCTGCTGCACCACCTCGTGCCCGTCCTTCTGGTGGAATCCCGAGCGCTTCCGCGGCCCGGCGGCCCTGCTGCAGGCGTATCGCTTCCTGGCCGACAGCCGCGACCAGGAGACCGAGTCGCGGCTGGACGAGCTCGACGGCCCCTACCGGCTGTTCCGCTGCCACACCATCATGAACTGCGCCGCGGTCTGCCCCAAGGGGCTCAATCCCACCAAGGCCATCCATGCCATCAAGAAGCTCATGGTGGAGCATGCCATCTGAGGCGCCGGCGCCGGAGGCCGGGGAACGCCGGCGGGCGCGCCTGCGCTGGCAGTGCCGCCGCGGCATGCTGGAACTGGACCTGCTGCTGGGGGGCTTCGTGGAGGCCCATTACGACCGGCTGGCGCCGGGCGAGCGGGCGGCGCTGGAGGCGCTGCTGGCGCTGCCCGACCAGCTCCTGCACGACTACCTCCTGGGCGGCGCGGTCCCCATCGACCCGGAGACGGCCCATGTGGTCCGGCGGATTCGAGAGGCCGCTGGCGGCACCCGTTGAGCCCGATCCCGTCCTGGACCGGGGCGTGGCGGCGCTCCATCTCCTGGCCTGGGCGGCGTTGCTGCATCCCCTGGCCCTGCCGGCCTGGGCCCGGGCGGGGCTGGCGCTGGCGGTGGGACTGAGCCTGCTGTCCCGGCGCCGGGCCCGGCGCCGCGCGGCCGGTCCCGGCGGGGTCGCGGTGCTGGAGTGGCGCGGACCCGGTGCCTGGGTGCTGGTCCTGCGCGACGGCCGCCGCCTGCGGGCGCGGCTGCGGCCCCGGCCCTTCGTCGGCCCGGCCCTGGTCATCGCCGCCTTCGACTGTGCCGACGGCCGCCGCCGCCGGTTGTTGCTGACGCCGCGCACCACGCCGCCGGAGCCGGTGTTGCGGCGGCTGCGGGTGCACCTGCGTCAGGAGGCGCTGGCGGAGACCGCGGCGGCCCCGCCGTGGCCCGGGGGGACCAGGACGGTGTTGCGGGGAGGACGGGAGTCGTCGGGCCCGGGGAAGTCCAGGGTGTAGTGCAGGCCGCGGCTCTCGCGCCGGGCCATGGCCGAGCGGATGATGAGATCGGCCACCACCGCCAGGTTGCGCAGCTCCAGCAGGTCGGCGGTGACGCGGAAGTTGCCGTAGTACTCGTCGATCTCGCGGGCCAGCAGCTCGGCCCGGCGCCGGGCCCGCTGCAGGCGCTTGGTGGTGCGCACGATGCCCACGTAGTCCCACATGAACCGGCGCAGCTCGTGCCAGTTGTGGGTCACCACCACCTCCTCGTCCGAATCGGTCACCCGGCTCTCGTCCCACGCGGGCAGGGCGTCGGGCAGGGGCACGGCGCGGGCCCGGCCGCCGATGTGATCTGCGGCCAGCTTGGCGAACACCAGGCATTCCAGCAGGGAGTTGCTGGCCATGCGGTTGGCCCCGTGCAGGCCGGTGAAGGCCACCTCGCCGATGGCGTACAACCCCGGCAGGTCGGTGTGGCCGTGGAGATCCGTCATCACCCCCCCGCAGGTGTAGTGGGCCGCCGGCACCACCGGCAGGGGCTCGCGGGTCATGTCGTAGCCGAACTCCAGGCAGCGGGCATACACGGTGGGGAAGTGGCTGCGGATGAAGTCCGCCGGCTTGTGGCTGATGTCCAGGTACACGCAGTCGATGCCCAGCCGCTTCATCTCGTGGTCGATGGCGCGGGCCACGATGTCGCGCGGCGCCAGCTCGCCGCGCGGGTCGAAGCGCTTCATGAAGGGGGTGCCGTCGGGCAGGCGCAGGACGCCGCCCTCGCCGCGCACCGCCTCGGTGATGAGGAAGGACTTGGCCCGCGGGTGGTAGAGGCAGGTGGGATGGAACTGGTTGAACTCCATGTTGGCCACGCGGCAGCCGGCGCGCCAGGCCATGGCGATGCCGTCGCCGGTGGCGGTGTCCGGGTTGGAGGTGTAGAGGTAGACCTTGCTGGCGCCGCCGGTGGCCAGCACCACGTGGCGGGCGGCGAAGGTATAGACGTGGCCGTCGGCGCGGTTGAGGGCGTAGGCGCCCAGGCAGCGGTCCGGCTCCCGGCCCAGCTTGCGGGCGGTGACCAGGTCCACCGCCACGTGGTCCTCGAACAGGCGGATGCGGGGATGGCGCCGGGCCCGGGCGGCGAGGGTGTTTTCCAGCGCCCGCCCGGTGGCGTCGGCGGCGTGGATGATGCGCCGCCGGCTGTGGCCGCCCTCGCGCGTCAGGTGCCAGGGCACCGCGGCGTCCTCCTCCTCGGCCGGGGTGAAGGGCACCCCCAGGTCCACCAGCCAGCGCAGCACGCCCGGGCCCTCGCTCACCACCCGCCGCACCACCGCCTCGTCGCACAGGCCGGCGCCGGCGGCCAGGGTGTCCGCCACGTGGGCCTCCAGGGAGTCGGCGGGGTCGAGCACGGCGGCGATCCCGCCCTGGGCCCAGAGGGTGGCCCCGTCCTCCACCTTACCCTTTGAAATTACATGGATATCCAGGTCGCCGGCCAGGCGCAGGGCCAGCGACAGGCCGGCGGCGCCGCTGCCGATGACCAGCACGTCGGCACGGTGGTGAGGACTCATGGAGACGGTTTCGGCGATGAGGCCGCCCTCTGCGCCGGCGGCCGCGCCGCCGGCCGCGGTGCTTCGTGTACAATGCCCCGACGCGCAGGTCCCCGCATCGGGCCCGCGTATAACTATACGAAAAATCATGCGTTCTGGCGAACTTCACAATCCGGCAGGTGTCTCAGTGGACAGGATCGGGACCGCTTCCACGCACCTGCGCGAAAGCCGCGGTCCATGAGCGAGCAGGCGGTGGACCAGGCGCTGGTGGAGCGTGTCCAGGCGGGCGACAAGCGGGCGTTCGATGTCCTGGTGGGCAAGTACCAGCACAAGATCGCCAACCTCATCGCCCGCTACGTGCGGGACCCGGCGGAGGTGCAGGACCTGGTCCAGGAGACGTTCATCAAGGCCTACCGGGCCCTGGGGAACTTCAGGGGCGACAGCGCCTTCTACACGTGGCTGTACCGCATCGCCATCAACACGGCCAAGAATCACCTGGTGGCCCAGACGCGGCGGCCGCCGGGGTCCGACATCGACGCGGGCGAGGCGGAGCAGTACGACGGCGAGTCGGCCCTGAAGGAGTACGGCTCGCCGGAGCGCATCGCGCTCAAGGACGAGATCGCGGAGACGGTGGTCAAGGCCATCGAGGAGCTGCCGGAGGACCTGCGCACCGCGCTGCTGTTGCGGGAGATGGACGGATTGAGCTACGAAGAGATCGCGAAGGTCATGGAGTGTCCCATCGGCACGGTGCGCTCCCGCATTTTCCGTGCCCGGGAGGCGGTGGACAAGCGGCTGCGGCCGTTGCTGGACTGAACACGGGAACCAATGGTCAGATGAACGGTGAAGCAAGATGAGCGAAGATCGTGAAGAGATCATCTCGGCCCTGGCCGACGGCGAGGCGGTGCCGGGACCCGAAGTGCTGGAGCGGCTGGAGCGCGACACCGAGGCCCTGCGCCGCTGGTCGCACTACCACCTGATTCGCTCGGTGCTCCACGGCGAGCGGCCCCTGCCCCTGGGCAGCGGCTTCAATGACCGCCTGCGCGAGGCCCTGCGCGCCGAGCCCGCGCTGCTGGTGCCCGCCGTCCGCCGCCGCCGGCACCTGGCGCGGCGGCTGGCCGCGGTGGGCCGGCAGGCGGCCGGCATGGCGGTGGCGGCCTCGGTGGCGGTGGCGGCGGTGCTGCTGGTGCAGCACAATCGCGAGGCCGGTGCGCCGACCGTGGCGGCGCAGTCCCCGGCGCCGGCGGCGGCGCTGCGCCAGGTGGCGAGCGCGCGGTCCGACCGGCTCAGCCAGGCGGTGGAGCGCAAGCTGAGCGGCTACCTGGTCAACCACAACCAGTACTCGGCGAGCTTCGGCGTGCAGGGGATCCCGGTCTATGCCCGCATCGTCAGCATCACCCCGGGCGAACGCGTGGCCGATGAGCGCTAGGCTGGCGGTGTTGTGCCTGAGCCTGGTGGTGTCCGGTGCGGCCGCCGCCGGGGGCGCGGGGGTGGAGCGGGTACGCGTGTGGCTGGAGCGCATGCAGGCCGCCGTGAGCCGGTACAGCTACGACGGCACCTTCGTCTACGTGCGGGGTGACGAGGTGAGCACCATGCGCCTCATCCACAGCGTGCGTGACGGGCAGATGCGCGAGCGCCTGGTGTCGCTGGACGGCAACGGCCGCGAGGTCATCCGGACGGAGGACCGGGTCACGTGCTTCCTGCCCGACCGCGAGGCGGTGGTGGTGGAAAAGGCCCGCCCCCGGCGTGACTTTCCCCCCAGCTTTCCCACCCGCATCGATGACCTGGTGGCCTACTACGATTTCCTCCTGGACGAGAACTGCCGCGACCGGGTGGCCGGGCTGGCCACCGCCAAGATCACCATCTCCCCCCGCGACGGCTACCGCTACGGCTACCACCTGTGGGTGGACCGGCGCACCGGCCTGCTGCTCAAGTCCCACCTGCTCAATGAACGCATGGAGCCGGTGGAACAGTTCATGTTCACCCATCTCGTTTACCTCGACGAGGTGCCGGAGGAATGGCTCGAGCCCAGCATCAGCGGCGAGGGCTTCACCTGGTACCGGGCGGATGATCCGCCGGGGCCCGATCACCTGCGCCAGACCCGCGAATGGGTGCTGACCGACGTGCCCCCGGGGTTCCGCCTCACCATGCACGGGGAACACCGGCCGGCCCGGGCCCGGGCGCTGCAGGAGCACCTGGTCCTGAGTGACGGCCTGGCGGCGGTCACCGTATATATCGAGGCCCTGGACCAGGACGGGGAGGACAATCTCATGGGTGGCTCCCGCATGGGCGCGGTGAGCGCCTGGGGCCGCCTGGTGGACGGGCACCACGTGACCGCGATGGGAGTCGTGCCGCTGGCCACCGTCAAGCGCATCGCCCGCGCGGTGCGGTACGAAAAGTGAACCCGGTCATGCCTCATGAGATGGCCATGGTGGAGGAGACGGGCACGGTGATCCGCGTCGCCGGCGGCACCGCCTGGGTGCAGGTGGAACGAGCGACCACCTGCGGCCGGTGCAGCGCGCGTTCGGGCTGCGGGGTGGGGATCCTGGGCCGGGTCTTCTCGCGCCGGCCGCCGCCGCTGGAGGTGGACAACCGCCTGGGCGCCGGTCCCGGCGAGCGGGTGGTGGTGGGCGTCCCCGGTGCCGGCCTGGTGCGGGGCGCGCTGTGGATGTACCTGTTGCCGCTGGTGCTGCTGGTGGTGTTCGCCGCCACCGGGCAGCAGCTGGCGGCCGCGGGCCTGGCGCCGGGCTCCGAGGCACCGGCCATCGCCGGCGGCCTGGCGGGCCTGGGGCTGGGCCTGTGGGCCGCGCGCCGGGCCGGCCGGCGCCTGGGCCGGCGCGCCGCCTTGCGGCCGGTGATGCTGCGCCGCCTGCCGGCGGCGGGACTGGTGGTGGCCGGCGGCCCCGCCGGCTGAAGCGCCTCGGGGGACCCGGCTGGTGGAAACGGCCGCACCGGGGTGCGGCCGCCTGGAGTTGAGGAAGGAACGACGAATGATGAAGTACAGGCGACTGGTATGGGTCCTGGTGCTGGTCCTGGCGGGGGCGGCGGGCCTGGTGGCCGGCGCGGCCACGGCGGAGGGCCTGCCCGATTTCACCAGGCTGGCCAGGGAAAACAGCCCGGCGGTGGTGAACATCAGCACCACGCAGAAGGTCAAGCGGCGCCTGCCGCCCGGGTTCGAGATGCCGGACCTGCCCGAGGACTCGCCCTGGGGCGACCTGCTGCGCAAGTTCTTCGGCGACGGCGACGGCATGCCGGAGCAGTTCGGAGCCCAGTCCCTGGGCTCGGGTTTCATCGTCGAGCCCGACGGCTACATCGTCACCAACTACCACGTGGTGCGGGATGCCGAGGAAATCATCGTGCGCCTGCAGGACCGGCGCGAGCTCAAGGCCGAGGTGGTGGGCAAGGACGAGCGCTCGGACATCGCCCTGCTCAAGGTGGAGGCCAAGAACCTGCCGGTGGTACGCATCGGCCGCTCCGCCGACCTGGAGGTGGGCGAGTGGGTGATGGCCATCGGCTCGCCATTCGGCTTCGATCACTCGGTGTCGGTGGGCGTGGTGAGCGCCATGGGCCGCAGCCTGCCCAGCGAGAGCTACGTGCCCTTCATCCAGACCGACGTGGCCATCAATCCCGGCAACTCCGGCGGCCCCCTGTTCAACCTGGACGGGGAGGTGGTGGGCATCAACTCCCAGATCTACAGCCGCACCGGCGGCTTCATGGGCCTGTCCTTCGCCATCCCCATCGACGTGGCCATGGACGTGGTGCGCCAGCTCAAGACCAAGGGCCGGGTGGAACGCGGCATGCTGGGGATCCTGATCCAGGACGTCAACCGCGACCTGGCCGAATCCTTCGGCATGGACCGCCCGCGGGGCGCGGTGGTGCTCAAGGTGTTGCCGGACACCCCGGCCGAGAAGGCGGGCTTCAAGGTGGGTGACGTGGTGGTGGAATACGACGGCCGGCCCATCGAGCGCTCGGCGGACCTGCCCCTGCTGGTGGGCCGCACGCCCGTGGGCAGGAAGGTCAAGGTCAAGGTCATCCGCCAGGGACGCAGGAAGACCCTGACCGTGCGCGTGGGCGAGCTGCGCGAGGACGTGGAGCAGGCCGCGGCGGGAGGCGGCGGCGATACCGCCCGCAGCGGCCGCCTGGGGCTGGAGGTGGAGGAGCTGAGCGAGGCCCAGCGCCGGCGCCTGAACCTCAAGGACCAGGGGGTGCTGGTGCGGCGGGTCCACCGCGGCCCCGCGGCCGAGGCCGGTATCCGCCGCGGCGACGTCATTCTCATGCTCGACGGCAAGCCCGTGCGCAGCGTCCGCCAGTTCCGCAAGCTGGTGGAAGGCCTGCCGGCGGGCAGGTCGGTGCCGGTGCTGGTGCAGCGCGGCAACTCGCCCATGTTCCTGGCCCTGCGCTTGCCCAAGGACGAGGAAGACTGAACGGGGGCGAGTTCCGGTTTCGGGGCCGGATGCGATACAATGCCGGCGGCGCCCGCGGCGCGGGCGCCGCCGTTGGCACCGACGGCGACGGGGGCGCATGCAGGCGCCCTTTTTCGTAACCGCCCGACGCCGGATGACCTTGAGCAGACTCGACCACATTCGCAACTTCTCCATCATCGCCCACATCGATCATGGCAAGTCCACGCTGGCCGACCGCTTCATCCAGACCTGCGGGGGCCTGAGCGAGCGGGAAATGGCCGCGCAGGTGCTGGATTCCATGGACCTGGAGCGGGAGCGCGGCATCACCATCAAGGCCCAGGCGGTGACCCTGGCCTACCGGGCCCGGGACGGCGGCGCCTACCAGCTCAACTTCATCGACACCCCGGGCCACGTGGATTTCTCCTACGAGGTGTCCCGCTCGCTGGCCGCCTGCGAGGGGGCGCTGCTGGTGGTGGATGCCTCCCAGGGGGTGGAGGCGCAGAGCGTGGCCAACTGTTACACCGCCATCGAGCAGGGCCTGGAAGTGGTCCCGGTGCTCAACAAGATCGACCTGCCCTCGGCCGATCCCGAGCGGGTGATCCAGGAGATCGAGGAGATCATCGGCATCGAGGCCCACGACGCCCTGCGCGTGAGCGCCAAGACCGGCGAGGGCGTGGAGGCCCTGCTGGAACAGATCGTGGCCCGCATCCCGCCGCCGCAGGGCGATCCCGGGGCCCCGCTCCAGGCCCTCATCATCGATTCCTGGTTCGACAACTTCCTCGGCGTGGTGTCGCTGGTGCGGGTGATGCAGGGCACCCTGCGGCCGCGGGAGAAGATCCGGATCATGTCCACCGGGCGCAGCTACCAGGTGGACCGGCTGGGCATCTTCACCCCCAAGCGGCGGGAGCTGGAGGCGTTGTCGGCCGGGGAGGTGGGCTTCGTCATCGCCGGCATCAAGGAGATCGAGGGGGCGCCGGTGGGGGACACCATCACCCACCACGACCGGCCGGCGGCGGAGCCGTTGCCCGGGTTCAAGGCGGTCAAGCCCCAGGTCTATGCCGGGCTCTACCCGGTGGACGCCGACGACTACGAGGCCCTGCGCGAGGCCCTGGCCAAGCTGCGCCTCAACGACGCCGCCCTGTTCTACGAGCCCGAGACGTCCCAGGCCCTGGGCTTCGGCTTCCGCTGCGGTTTCCTGGGCATGCTGCACATGGAGATCGTGCAGGAGCGGCTGGAGCGGGAGTACGACCTCAACCTCATCACCACCGCCCCCACCGTGGTCTACGAGGTCGTGGACACCAAGGGCGGCGTGCACTACGTGGACAATCCGTCGAAGCTGCCGCCCCCCAACCACATCGCGGAGATCCGCGAGCCGGTGGTCACCGCCCACATCCTCACGCCCAAGGACTACGTGGGCAACGTCATCAGCCTGTGCGTGGAGCGGCGCGGGGTCCAGAAGCGCATGCAGTACCTGGGCAACCAGGTCTCGCTCACCTACGAGCTGCCCATGAACGAGATCGTGATGGACTTTTTCGACCGCCTCAAGTCGGTGAGCCGGGGCTATGCCTCCCTGGACTACGAGTTCACCCGCTTCCAGCCGGCGGACCTGGTCAAGCTGGACATCCTCATCAACGGCGAGCGCGTCGATGCCCTGTCGGCCATCGTGCACCGCGACCAGGCCCAGTCCCGCGGGCGCGAGCTGGTGGAGAAGATGAAGGCGATCATCCCGCGCCAGATGTTCGAGGTGGCCATCCAGGCCGCCATCGGTTCCAAGATCATCGCCCGCACCAACGTCAAGGCCCTGCGCAAGAACGTCACCGCCAAGTGCTACGGCGGGGACGTGACCCGCAAGCGCAAGCTGCTGGAAAAACAGAAGGCCGGCAAGCGCCGCATGAAACAGGTGGGCAAGGTGGAGATCCCGCAGGAGGCTTTTCTGGCCGTACTGCATGTCGGCAAGGAAAACAAATGAACATCGATTTCGCACTCATTCTGACCATATTGCTGCTCGTGACCGCTCCCGTCTGGGCGCTGGACCGTTTCTACCTGCAACGGCGGCGGGAGGCCGTGGCGGCGGCCGGGGGCCGGGTGGGGAAGCCGTCGCCGGTGGTGGAGTTCGCCCGCTTCCTGTTCCCGGTGGTGGCCATCGTCTTCGTCCTGCGGGGATTCCTGGTGGAGCCGTTCCGGATCCCCTCCGGTTCCATGTTGCCGACGCTGGAGGTGGGCGATTTCATCCTGGTCAGCAAGTTCAGCTACGGCCTGCGGTTGCCGGTGGCCAACTGGAAGTTTCTCGACCTGGGTCGCCCGCAGCGGGGCGACATCGTGGTGTTCCGCTACCCGCGGGATCCCTCCACGCCCTACATCAAGCGGGTGGTGGGGTTGCCGGGCGATGAGATCACTTACGTCGGCAAGGTGCTATATATAAATGGGGCCCCCATGCCGCAGGAATACGTGGGGCGTTACCAGGATAATCATTCACGCAGCCTCGACCTGCTGGTGGAACAGCTGGGGCCGGTGCGCCACTACATCCTGCGGGATCCCAACCGGCCCGCCTTCAACGACAGCTGGCGGGTGCCGGCCGGGGCCTACTTCGTCATGGGCGACAACCGGGACAACAGCAATGACAGCCGGGTGTGGGGAGTCGTCCCCGACGAGAACCTGGTGGGTCGGGCCTTTTTCATCTGGATGCACTGGAACGGCGGGCCCGACCTGGGTCGGCTGGGCCCCATCGGCGGGCCGGATTGATCCTGACACGGGAGGCGAACATGAAGTCCATGCAGCGACAGCGCGGGGTGACCGCCATTGGCTGGTTGCTGATCATCATCCTTGCCATTTCCATCGCCCTGTTTTTCATCCGCCTGGTTCCCATGTACCTGGAGGGCTACAACGTCAAGGCGGTGGTGGAGGGCCTGGCCGAGGATCCCCAGTTGCGGGGCAAGCCGTCGTCGGCCATCCACCGTTCCCTCTTGAAGCGGCTGGACATCAACATGGTCACCTCGGTGGAGCCCGACGACATCTACATCAGCCGGGAGAAGGATCACTACCTGGTGGACGTGGAGTTCGAGGTACGGCGCAACCTGGTGGGGAACCTGGACCTGGTGGCCTACTTCAACTACACCTCCCGGGTGCCGCTCAAGTAATGGAACGCGCGCGGAAGCTCGAAGCCGTCATCGGTCACCCGTTCTCCGATCCCGGCCTGCTCGAGGCCGCGCTCACCCACCGCAGCCACGCGGGACCCAACAACGAGCGGCTGGAGCTGCTGGGCGACGCCGTGCTCGGCCTGGTGGTGACCGAGGCCCTGTACCGGCGGTTTCCCGGCGCCGCCGAGGGCCAGCTCACGCGCCTGCGGGCGCAGCTGGTGCGGGGCGACACCCTGGCGCGGCTGGCCGAAGAGATGGACCTGGGCCCCCTGCTGCGCCTGGGCCCGGGCGAGCGCAAGTCGGGCGGGCGGCGCCGGGCCTCCATCCTGGCGGACGCCTTCGAGGCCGTCATCGGGGCCCTGTACCTGGACGCGGGGCTGGAGGCCGCGCGCCGCTTCGTGCTGGACCGCCTCGAGAATCGGTTGGCCGCCTGCGACCCGGGCGAGGTGGAAAAGGACCCCAAGACCCGGCTCCAGGAACACCTGCAGTCCCGGGGGCTGTCCCTGCCCCAGTACACCGTGACGGAGGTAGCGGGCGAGGCCCACGCCCAGACCTTCACCGTGCAGTGCCGGGTGGAGTCGGGTAACGGTGCGCTGGTGACCACCGGCGAGGGCAGCAGCCGGCGCCGGGCGGAGCAGGCGGCGGCCGCGGCGATGCTGCAGCGGCTGGAGGCGGCGTGAACACGGGTGACGACAACGCCGGGGGCTTTCGTTCCGGCTACGTGGCACTGGTGGGGCGGCCCAACGTGGGCAAGTCTACCCTGCTCAACCGCCTGCTGGGGCAGAAGATCAGCATCACCTCGTCCAAGCCCCAGACCACCCGCCACCGCATCCTGGGCATCAAGACGCAGCCCGGGGCATGGCAGATCGTGTACGTGGACACGCCCGGGCTGCACCAGCGCGGCGGCTCGGCCTTGAACCGTTATCTCAACCGGGCCGCCGCGGCCATCCTCGACGACGTGGATGTCATCGTGTTCCTGGTCGAGGCCCTGCGCTGGACCGAGGAGGACGAGATGGTGCTGGAGCGGCTCGCCTCGGTCCCGGCACCGGTGATCCTGCTGGTGAACAAGGTGGACAAGGTCAAGGACAAGCGGCAACTCCTGCCGTTCCTGGACGAGATGCGGCACAGGCGCGAGTTTGCCGCCATCGTGCCTGCCTCGGCCCGCCAGGGGAAGAATCTCAAGGCACTGGAACAGGAGATCATCTCCCGCCTGCCGCAGGGGCCGGCGCTGTTTCCCGAGGACATGATCACCGATCGGTCCCAGCGCTTTCTCGCCGCCGAGATCATCCGCGAGAAGCTCATGCGCATGCTGGGCCAGGAGGTCCCGTACCACCTCACGGTGGAGATCGAACGTTACGAGGAGACCCCGGGGCTGGTGCGCATCGGTGCCGTGATCTGGGTCATGCGGCCCAACCAGAAGGCCATCGTCATCGGCAAGGGGGGGCAGCGCCTCAAGGAGGCGGGGAGCCAGGCCCGGCGCGAGCTGGAGGTGGCCACCGGCAAGAAGGTGCACCTGGAGCTGTGGGTCAAGGTGAAGGAGGGCTGGGCCGACGACGAGCGCGCCCTGCGCAGCCTGGGTTATGCCGACGAGTGACCGCACGAGCCTGGAGCCGGCCTTCGTGCTCCACGCCCGGCCCTACCGCAACACCAGCCTGCTGCTGGAGGTGTTCACCCGCAGCGGCGGCCGCGTGGGGCTGGTGGCCCGGGGCGCGCGCGGGGGGCGCCGGCCCCGGAGTGCACTGCTGCAGCCGTTCGTGCCCCTGCTCGTGTCCTGGAGCGGCCGCGGTGAGCTGCGCACCCTGGGCCGGGTGGAGGCGGCGGGCCGGTCCCACGGCCTGCCCCCCGCGGTCCTGGCCAGCGGCCTGTATCTCAACGAGCTGCTGGTGCGGCTGCTGCACCGCGATGATCCCCATCCCGCCCTGTTCGACGCCTATGCCGGCGCCCTGGGGCGCCTGGCCCAGGGCGGCCCGCAGGAACCGGTCCTGCGCCGGTTCGAATGCGCGCTGCTGGCGGAAACGGGCTATGCCCTCAACCTGGCCCACGAGAGCGACAGCGGCCGGCCGCTGGAACCGGACCGCCGCTACTGCTACGACCCCCAGCGGGGGCCGCTGGCCGGGGCGGGAGAGTGCGACGGCGTGACCGTGCACGGGCGCACCCTGCTGGCCCTGGCCCGGGGCGAGCTGGAGGACCCCGAGATCCTGGCCGAGGCCAAGCGGCTCATGCGCCATGTCATCGGCCGCCAGCTGGGCGGGCGGCCGCTGCACAGCCGCAGGCTGTATCGGCCGCAGCGGGTATAATGCGGGCTGCCGCCGGACCGGGAGCTGGATCCATGCACGAGCGCGACATTCTTCTGGGCGTCAACATCGATCACGTGGCCACCCTGCGCCAGGCCCGGGGCACCCGTTACCCGGAGCCGGTGCAGGCGGCGCTGGTGGCGGAGCAGGCGGGCGCCGATGCCATCACCCTGCACCTGCGCGAGGACCGGCGCCACATCCAGGAACGGGACGTCTACCTGCTGCGCGACGTGCTGCAGACCCGCATGAACCTGGAGATGGCGGTGACCGAGGAGATGCTGGCCATCGCCGAGGACGTGCGCCCGGCGGACTGCTGCCTGGTGCCGGAACGGCGCGAAGAGCTGACCACCGAGGGCGGCCTGGACGTGGCCGGGCAGAAGGAACGCATCCGCGACGCCTGCGACCGCCTGGCCGCGGCCGGCGTGCGGGTGTCGCTGTTCGTGGATCCGGAGCCGATCCAGGTGGAGGCGGCGCACGCGGCGGGGGCGCCGGTGGTTGAGATCCACACCGGCCATTACGCCGAGGCCCGCGGCCGCACCGCGCGCGAGGAGGAACTCAAGCGCATCGCCCACGCCGTGCAGCACGGCGTGGAGCTGGGGCTCCAGGTCAATGCCGGGCACGGGCTCGACTATCACAACGTGAGCGCGGTGGCGGCGCTGCCCCATGTGCGCGAGCTCAACATCGGCCATGCCATCGTCGCCCGCGCGGTGTTCACCGGCCTGGAGGCGGCGGTGCGCGAGATGCTGCGCCTCATGCGGGAGGCCCGTACTTGAGGATCTTCGGCATCGGCACCGACATCGTGGACATCGGCCGCATGCGCCGCGGTCTCGGCCGCCACGGCGAGCGCTTCGCCCGCCGCATCCTGGCGGCAGAGGAGATGGAGGGCTTTCACCGGGCCGGGGACGCGGCGGCCTACCTGGCGCGGCGCTTCGCGGCCAAGGAGGCGGCGGCCAAGGCCATGGGCACCGGCTTTCGCGACGGGCTGTTCTTGCGCCACATCGCGGTGACCCACGATCCCCTGGGCCGGCCGCGGCTGAACTGTTCCGGCCGTGCCGCGCAATGGATGGCCGAGCACGGCATCGCCGCCAGCCATCTCAGCCTGTCGGACGAGCGCGATCACGCCGTGGCCCTGGTCGTCCTCGAGGTCCGGGACTGAGCCGGTGCCGGGTCGTCAGGCCGGCGGGACGGCGGTCCAGTCGTGATGGAGACTGGCCGGGCCGGCCGCCAGCAGGCCGTGACCGGCCGCATGGAGGTTGTCCACCAGCCCGCGGATGTCGGTCGCGCTCCGTCCTTCGCGCGCGGCCTCGTGCAGCAGGCGGACCGCCTCCTCCAGCCGCGGCACGCCGCAATAGGCCGCCGCGCCACCCAGCCGGTGCAGCGTCTCCCGCAGGGCGGCGGCGTCTCCCCGGTCCAGGGCCCGGTCGAGGGCGGCCAGGTGGCCGGGCAGCTCGTCGAGCAGCATGCGCAGCAGGTCCCGCGCCAAGTCCGGGCGGCCGCCGGCGCGGGCGATGGCCAGTGGGATGTCCACGTGGGGGCTGTGGGTCGTCCCGTTCATCCGTGCGCGCAATGATAGCGCCGCCGGGCCTCGGCCGCAGCCGCCCCTGCCTCGAACCTGGCCGGTGCACACCGCCTCGCGCCGGCCCTCACCCCCGCGAGGGGGGGCGCCGGGTGCGTTCGCCCTGCGAACGCGCCGGCAGGACGGTGCGAGGGCGTCGCCATCACATCCTCCCTCCGCTGGATGACGGTCCCCGCTCCCGCCGGGAGCGTGACGGGGTGAGGGGATCGGACCGCGGGTCTTTTCCTGCCCGGTCAACCCTTCCCGCCCTGATCCCTTCATCCCGCGGGTGGGGAATTCATGCAATGATGGGGTAAACTTGGCCCATGCAGTTTCCCACCATCGAGGACTTCGTCGGCAACACGCCGCTGGTGCGTCTGCAGCGGCTGAACGCCGGGCGCAACAACACCCTGCTGGTCAAGCTGGAGGGCAACAACCCGGCGGGCTCGGTCAAGGACCGGCCGGCCCTGAGCATGATCCGGGGGGCCGAGGCGCGGGGGGAGATCAGGCCGGGCGATACCCTCATCGAGGCCACCTCGGGCAATACCGGCATCGCCCTGGCCATGGCCGCGGCCATCAAGGGCTATCGCATGGTGCTCATCATGCCGGAGCACATGAGCGTGGAGCGCCGCGCGGTGATGAAGGCCTTCGGGGCGGAGATCATCCTGGTCAGCCGCGAGGAGAGCATGGAGGGCGCGCGCGACCTGGCCCAGGAGATGGCGCGCCGGGGCCAGGGCAAGGTGCTGGACCAGTTTTCCAACCCGGACAACCCGCGCGCCCACTACGAGGGCACGGGGCCCGAGATCTGGCGTGACACGGGCGGCCGCATCACCCACTTCGTCAGCGCCATGGGGACCACCGGGACCATCATGGGCACATCGCGGTTCCTCAAGGAGCAGAACCCGGACATCCGCATCGTCGGCGTGCAGCCGGAGGAGGGCGCCAGCATCCCCGGCATCCGCCGCTGGCCGCCGGAGTACCTGCCCCGGATCTTCGATGCCTCGCGGGTGGACGAGATCATCGACATCGGCCAGCAGGAGGCCGAGGACACCACCCGGGCCCTGGCGGCGCGGGAAGGCATCTTCTGCGGCGTCTCGTCCGGCGGTGCGGTGGCGGCGGCCCTGAAGCTGGCCGCCGGGCTGGAGAACGCGGTCATCGTGAGCATCATCTGCGATCGCGGGGATCGCTACCTGTCCACCGGCGTGTTTCCGGCGGAGTAGACCGGGACGCTCCATGAACGTCTTCGTGTTCGACATCGAGACCGTGCCCGACGTGGAGGGCGGCCGGCGCCTGTACGGCCTGGAAGGGCTGTCGGACCAGGAGGTGGCCAACGTCATGTTCCACGTCCGGCGCCAGGAAACCGGCAGCGAGTTCCTGCGCCTGCACCTGCAGCGGGTGGTGGCCATCTCGGTGGCCCTGCGCACCGGCGAGCGGTTCGCGGTCTGGTCCCTGGGCGACGAGGCCGCCGGCGAGGCCGAGATCATCGAGCGCTTCTTCAACGGCATCGGCAAGTACAGCCCCACCATCGTGTCCTGGAACGGGCGCACCTTCGACCTGCCGGTGCTGCATTACCGGGCCCTGCTGCACGGCATCACCGCCGCGCGCTACTGGGAGACCGGCGACGAGGACACCAGTTTCCGCTACAACAACTACCTGAGCCGCTACCACGCCCGCCACACCGACCTCATGGACGTGCTCGCCGGTTACGAGTTCCGCGCCGCCGCGCCGCTGGACGAGATCGCCACCCTGCTGGGTTTTCCCGGCAAGATGGGCATGAGCGGGGCCAGGGTGTGGGATGCCTACCAGGCCGGGGACATCCGGGGCATCCGCAACTATTGCGAGACCGATGTCCTCAACACCTATTTGATCTATCTCCGCTTCGAGCTCATGCGCGGGCGCCTGACCCATGCCGGCTACGCCGCCGAGCTGGAGCGGGTGCGGGAGACCCTGCGCGCCGAGGACAAGCCGCACTTCCGGGAGTTCCTCGCCGCCTGGCAGGAGTCCGCGTCCGCGTGAGGCCATGGCCGCGGCACAGGGGGCGCTGATGGGACGCCGGCAGAGGGCCCTGCCCGAGCACGCGGTGGAAGCGGTGGTGGACTCGCTGTCACCGGAGGGCCGCGGGGTGGCGCGGGTGGAGGGCAAGACCGTGTTCATCGACGGCGCCCTGCCCGGCGAGCGGGTGCGGTTCCGCTACCGGCGCCTGCACCGCCGCTACGACGAGGGCGAGGTGGAAGAAGTACTGGCGCCGTCGCCGGACCGCGTCGAGCCCCGTTGCATTCATTTCGGGGTCTGCGGCGGCTGCACCCTGCAGCACCTGGCCCCCGGGGCGCAGCGGCGCTACAAGGAGGCGGCCCTGCTGGAGCACCTGGAGCGCCTGGGCGGAGTGCGACCCGAGGCGATCCTGCCGCCGCTCACCGGCCCGCTGTGGGGCTACCGCCACAAGGCGCGCCTGGGGGTGCGCCATGTGCCCAAGAAGGGCGGGGTGCTGGTGGGCTTCCGCGAGAAGCGCAACTGGCGCCTGGCGGGGCTGACCCGGTGCGAGGTCCTGCATCCGTCCGTGGGCGGGCGCGTGGGTGCGCTGGCGGAACAGGTGCAAGGGCTGGAGGCGCGCGAGCACATCGCCCAGATCGAAGTGGCGGTGGGTGACGAGGCGGGGGCCCTGGTGTTTCGCAACCTGGTCCCGCTGGGGGCGGCCGACCTCGAGCGGCTCCGTGCCTTCGGCCGGGAGACGGGACTGTACCTCTACCTGCAACCGGCCGGTCCCGACAGCATCCAGGCCCTGGGCGGCGAGGCGCCGCTGTTCTACCGCCTGGACGGCGGCGCGGTGACCCTGCGCTTCCGGCCCACCGACTTCACCCAGGTCAATCCGGAGCTCAACCGGGCCATGGTGGACCTGGCCCTGGACCTGCTGGCGCCGGCGCCGGAGGACCGGGTGCTGGAGCTGTTCTGCGGGCTGGGCAACTTCACCCTGCCGCTGGCCCGGCGCGCCGGCCGGGTGACGGCGGTGGAGGGCGAGGCGGCGCTGGTGGAGCGGGCCCGGGCCAACGCCGCCGCCCACGGCCTGGACAACATCCGGTTCCAGGTGGCCGACCTGGCCGAGGCCGGCGACCGGCCGCCGTGGGCCGGGCCCTGCGACAAGGTGCTGCTGGATCCGCCGCGCTCCGGGGCCGAGGCGGCCCTGGCCGGCATCGCCGCCACGGGCGCGGCCCGGGTCGTCTACGTGTCCTGCAACCCGGCGACCCTGGCGCGGGACGCGGGGATCCTGGTCCGGGAACACGGCTACCGCCTGCGCCGGGCCGGCATCATGGACATGTTTCCGCACACCGCCCACGTGGAATCCATCGCCCTGCTGGAGCGGGACTGAACCATGGCGGTGGAGATCGAGCGCAAGTTCCTGGTCAAGGACGACACCTGGCGGGCACAGGCAGGACCGGGCGTGCGCTACGTGCAAGGCTACCTGGCCGGCAACGAGCGGGCCTCGGTGCGGGTGCGGCTGGAAGGCGATGCCGCACGGCTCAACATCAAGAGCGCCACCCTGGGCGTGCGCCGGCGCGAGTACGAGTATGCCATTCCGCGCGAGGATGCCGAGGAGATGCTGGCCCACCTGTGCCGCCGGCCGCTGATCGAGAAATTACGCTATCACCTGCGCCATGGCGACCACGAGTGGGAGATCGACGAGTTCCTGGGCGACAACGCCGGGCTGGTGGTGGCCGAGATCGAGCTGGCCAGCGAGGAGGAGCCCTTCCGGCGCCCGCCGTGGCTGGGGGAGGAGGTGTCCCATGATCCACGTTATTACAACGTGAACCTGGTGGACCATCCCTACAAGGACTGGCAGTGAACGGGCCCTGGATCCGCGTCAGCATCGCCCGCCAGCGGCTGTGGCTGCTGGAGGGGGAGGAGGCAGTGTGGGAGGCGCCGGTCGCCACCGCCCGCCGCGGTCCCGGCGAGCTGCGTGGCAGTGAATGCACGCCCCGGGGCTGGCACGTGGTGCGCGCCCGCATCGGCGCCGGCTGTGCACCCAACACGGTGTTCGTGGGGCGGCGGCCCACCGGCGAGATCTACACGCCGGCCCTGCGCGCGCGCCACCCGGAGCGGGACTGGATCCTCACCCGCATCCTGTGGTTGAGCGGGCTGGAGCCGGGCCGCAACCGCCTGGGTCAGGTGGACACCATGCGGCGCTACATCTACATTCACGGCTGTCCCGACGAGGACCCGCTGGGAGTGCCGGGTTCCCACGGCTGCATCAAGATGCGCAACGACGACATCATCCACCTCTTCGACCGCGTGCCGGCGGGCACTCGCGTGCGCATCGACGAGGACTGAAAGGAGGCCCCTTGGCCGCGCGCGAAATCTCGCTGGGCCCGGTCATGCTGGACGTGGCCGGCACGGCGCTGCAGGCGGAGGAGCGGGAGCTGCTCCTGCACCCGGCGGTGGGTGGGGTGATCCTCTTTTCCCGCAACCACGAGTCCCCGGAGCAGCTCGCCGCGCTGGTGGCGGACATCCACGGCCTGCGCTCGCCGCGCCTGCTGGTGGCGGTGGACCAGGAGGGCGGGCGGGTGCAGCGCTTCCGCGACGGCTTCACCGGCCTGCCGGCGGCGCGGCGCCTGGGCCGGCTGCACGATCACGACGCGCGCCGGGCGCGCGAGCTGGCCCGCACCGCCGGCTGGCTCATGGCGCGCGAGCTGCGGGCGGTGGACGTGGATTTCAGCTTCGCCCCGGTGCTGGACCTGGACCACGGCCTGTCCGGGGTCATCGGCGACCGCGCCT
>Ga0256839_1002143_pt1 | contig 22559 bp, 25 predicted proteins | sample 354166metaG_FD_185968 | JGI IMG/M metagenome (GOLD analysis project Ga0256839, IMG submission 185968) | Hydrothermal vent microbial communities from Mid Atlantic Ridge, Atlantic Ocean - 354-166 | ecosystem: Environmental > Aquatic > Marine > Hydrothermal vents | place: Atlantic Ocean: Mid... | reverse complement strand
TTTTTTGGGAGAGCAGCTCGTTGAGGTCTTCCTGTGCCTGGTACGAAACCGTCAGGGGCAAGATGCCCAGAACCAGCCTGGGGCCTTTGCCCTGGGCGATGATCGTGTATTCTTCCAGCTCATCGATGGGTTTTCCGGTGACTGCGCAGTGGTCCGTCAAATCCCGGAGATTCGGTTCCTCTTCATTTGAAAGCATCATCATGCGCTTGACGGGGTCCGAAGCATGAAGCTCTTCCTCCATATATTTTCCCATCATTTTTTTCGACTCTTCCGACAGTTCGTTGTGCATGCGCCTGTTGCATTCACTGCATATGGCAAATTCAAAGACGACCTCATCGAGGCGGTGCTCCGGGAAACGCCTGAAAGACTTTTGTATGAGATAATCGCTGTTGCTTTCTATCAAATCCTTCCCGCAGATCTTGCAGAAACGGATGGGGCCGTTTGTTTCGCTGTCGAAAAGCAGAGGCGGTATGTCCATAAATCCCGGTGTCAGGTAAAATTCATCTTCCATCGTTCAAAAATCTATGCGATAATAAAATACAGGCAGGAAGCCCGGTTGATATTCTTCCCGTATGGGTTGGGGGTCGGCTTCGCAACTATGTTTGAGAATATTTTTTGTATTAATCACATTCACCGGATCGAGGCCGAATTCGTGCATGACGGATTTGGCCTCGGAGTGAATTGGCTTTCGGGATATGGCTTTTTCGATTTCATTGCCCATAGAAGATAATCGAAATCGAATTGTCCCTTCTTTATCGTTTTCATTTAGCAGGAGGGGGCCTAAAGTTTCTTCAGCAGTATTTCCGTAGGCGGCCGGCCAGGCTACGGAAGAGAAGCCAGGCACGGATATATGGAGCATTTCCCGGCACCGGAGCCTGCCGATGGACGAATTGCTACACATTAGGCTATCATTATTATTAGCGTACAGAATCATCTCAGTTGCAAATTTGCAAATTAAGTCAGAGACCTGCTGTGTATAAGCCGGGTTAATTATGAATTGTTAATTGCCGTTAAAATCATTAGCTTTAAAGTGACTTAAGTCATTGGTAAGATTTTGAGTTCGCCTTCTTTTTACAACTTTAAAAAAGCATATATGGACGCACAGGAAAATCGCAACACCGAAGAGTCATTCTTTCCCAAAGGAGCCATCTTCTTTTTCATGATGCTGATTGGTTTTATATCCATCCTTTGGTTTCTCTTTTACATGATACTCATGTATCGCAACTAATTCACAAATTTTAAACTCAAAAAAAACAGATCATGGATAGAGCTGAAAAATTTATCATCTCTTTTTCAATTATTGTGCTGATACTCTTTGTAACCGGTATCATCATCGTAGCCAAAGGAGCGGGAATAGATGTAGCCGAATGTGTACCTACGGATAAGACTTTTACGGAAGGCCGCCTCGGTCAGCTTGACGAGCATACCTATCAGGCCTATTACGTAGCAAAAATGTGGGCATTCGAGCCCCGTGAGATTGAAATACCGCTGGAAAGCGAACTGGATATCTTTCTCACTTCAAAGGATGTCGTTCACGGCTTTCATATCAACGAAAAGGCTGTCAATCTGATGGCCGTACCGGGTACGATTAATAAATACACGGTCAAGTTCTCGAAGCGCGGGACCTATGAGATTGTTTGCCATGAATATTGTGGTACGGGTCACCAGAACATGGTCGGAAAAATCATTGTCAAATAATTTAATTCTCGATAACTATGGAGTTTTCAAAAAGCTTAAAAAAAGTATTGTTGCTTGAGTTGCTCATTCCCATGTTGCTTTTGGTACTGGGCGTATATATAGGCCTGATACAGGTATTGGCCCGGGCCGGAGTCATTCGCGGGGATACGGTCTGGTCTCTGAAGTACTTTGAAGGGTTGACCCTGCACGGGGTCGTCAATGCCATTGTCGTAACTACCTTTTTTGCCGTGGCATTCGGCAATGCCGTGATGGTCTATTATCTGAAAAACAAAATCAGAATGACCTGGGTTTGGGTATCCTTCTGGGTGATGCTTGTCGGCACATTGCTGGCCGCCTGGGCCATTGTCTCGGGCAATGCAACCGTATTGTATACCTTCTATGCTCCGCTTATGGCACACCCGCTATTTTACATCGGTGTGGCCCTTCTTGTGGTGGGCAGTTGGATTGCTTTTTTCAATTGGATACCCATGTATCTGCGCTTTAGAAAAGAGCATCCGGAGCAGAAAACTCCCCTTGCCGTGGTCGGAACCCTTGCCAACTTTGTCATCTGGTTTATAGCTACCGTTCCGGTAGCCTATGAAGTGCTCGTGATTCTACTTCCCTGGTCGCTGGGTTATGTGAGCGAAATCAATGTCATGCTTACCCGTGTTTTGTTTTGGTTCTTTGGCCACCCCCTGGTTTATTTTTGGCTCTTGCCTGCCTACATCATGTATTATGCGTTTTTGCCCAAGCTGGTTGGCGGGAAGATATATTCGGATTTTGCGGCCCGTCTCGTCTTTTTCCTTTTCCTCATCTTTTCCATTCCGGTGGGCCTGCATCACCAGTTTGCCGAGCCATCCATCAACCCGAATCTGAAATTGCTGCATGCCGTTTTTACTTTCGGTGTGGCTCTACCCAGTCTCATCACGGCTTTTTCCGTTGCAGCCAGTCTTGAGATGGGTGCACATCTGCGCGGCCACAAAGGCCTGATGTCTTGGGTATATCGCCAGCCCTATTTTGACAAGAACAATTATCTTTTTGCTTATCTTATTGTGGGGCTGCTGATCTTCATTGTAGGGGGTGCCACAGGTATGCTAAATGCATCATACAGCCTGAACAACCTGATGCACAATACAGGATTCCTGCCGGGGCACTTCCACCTGACGGTGGCCGGCCCCGTGATACTGGCCATTTTCGGTATGACCATCTACATGTACAGCCATATTACGGGCAAAGAAGTTAAATTCAAGTCGCTCAATGTGGCGGTTCCCTATATCTGGGCACTGGGCCTTACCTTCTTCTCAAGCGGCCTCATGGTTGGCGGTCTGATGGGCGAACCCCGAAGGACCAATCTGGGAATCTCCTATACCAACCCCGATTCGCCTCTTTTCCACAGCGACTGGCAAATCACAACAGCCATTACGGCCATCGGTGGTACCATCATGTTTATTGCGGCTCTCAGTTATTTTACCGTACTAATAGCTACCATGGCTTCAAAGTCCGGTGGTTCAGTAGCCTTTAGCTTTCCGACATCCGAAGCATATCATGATGAGAAAAACATCAGCCTCGTGAAAAACTTTACACCCTGGATAGTGGTCGCGATTGTGATTATTCTGATTGCTTATGTGCCAACGATCAGGGAAGCCCTGGAAAATACGGCCGGTGGGGCACTGCCCTATCTGCCCACAAACCCCGTACCAATAACACCTTAAAATGAGGAACATAGAGCAACGGAATCAGCTTCTTTTTGTGCTAATAATAATTGCTGTTCCTTTTGCTATCTATTACCTGCTGGCCCAATCCAACTTCGGAACCCGGCTGAAGGTTTTCGGCCCGGACACGGTAAATGAAAAAGGGGAAACGGTTGCGCATACCGTAGCCCCTTTCTCTTTTGTCAATCAACTGGGCGATACCGTCACGCAGGAAGACATACAAGGGAAAATATACATAGCCAATTTTTTCTTTGCTTCCTGTCCGACTATTTGTCCGAAGATGCTGCGGCAGGTGATGCGAGTACAGGAAGAATTTAAAGACAACGATCATTTCCTCATTTTGTCGCATACGGTGGACCCCCGGCATGACTCTGTGCCTGTTTTGAGAGCTTACAGTCATGTCTACCATGCAGATCCCGGCAAATGGTACTTCCTCACCGGAGAACGAAAAAAACTCTATCTGGCTGCCCGCAACAGCTATCTTACCGACAACCTTGAAGGAGATGGGGGGGCGGGCGATTTCATTCACAGCCAGTATGTTCTTTTGGTAGATCCCGAGCGGCATATCCGGGGCTTTTACGAAGGCACCGATCCGGATGACATCGACCGGCTTATAGAAGATATCCATGAGCTGATGAGGGAGTTTGGTTATGAGGAGTAGACGGCAGCCGGCTTTTTCCTTCGGCCGTGATGATATAACTTCGCCTTTTCAACGAAAAAACAAGTTAGAGGATGGAATACAGAAGAATGGGGAATTCCGGCCTGAAATTGAGTGCGCTTTCTCTCGGTTCCTGGCTCACGTTCGGAAAACAGATCAGCGATAAGACGGCAAAAGAACTGATGGCCATGGCCTATGACCAGGGTGTCAATTTCTTTGACAATGCGGAGATATATGCCCGGGGCGAGTCGGAGCGGGTGATGGGTCGTATTCTCAAAGAGCTGGCCTGGCCGCGCGATTCTTATTGTGTGTCGAGCAAGGCCTTCTTCGGAAAGGGAGGAGAACTGCCCACGCAAAAAGGACTTCACAGAAAGCACCTGAGGGAGGCTTGTGACGAAGCGCTTCAACGCCTGCAGGTGGACTACCTCGACCTCTATTTCTGCCACCGGCCGGACAAGGAAACACCCGTGGAGGAAACCGTCTGGACCATGAATCAGCTCATACAGGCAGGCAAGGTGCTGTATTGGGGCAGCAGCCAGTGGAGTGCCCAGGAAATCATGGAAGCACACATGGTGGCCCGCCAGCATCACCTGATCGGACCGGTGGTGGAGCAGCCGCAATACAATATGTTTTACCGGGAGCGATTGGAGAAGGAATATCTCCGGCTTTTTGAGACGGTGGGCCTGGGTACGACCATCTGGTCGCCACTGGCCAGTGGGGTATTGAGCGGAAAATACAATGAAGGAATGCCCGCAGGTACCCGCCTCGGCATGGAGGGGCTCGACTGGCTGAAGGAAGCTGCGTTGACCGAAGAGCGAATAGAGAAGACCCGGCAACTGTCCTCCATTGCCTCGCAACTCGAAATCAGCATGCCCCGCCTGGCCATAGCCTGGTGTCTGAAAAATCCGAACGTAACAACGGTGATTCTGGGAGCATCAAAGACGGCACATCTGGATGAAAATCTCAAGGCCCTTGCTGATCAGGAAAAGCTGAGCGAAGAAGTGATGGCAGAGATAGATGCCATTCTCGGCAACCGGCCGCAGCTTCCCGCTTTCTGACGACTGCCGCGCTTATTCCCCTTCTTTCGTGGCACGCAGCATCTCTCTTTTTCCCGGAGGTCCCGGAATCTTTTCGACCTGCAGGCCGGCAGCTTCCAGGTTCCTTCTGACTTCTCCTTTCGAAGTATAAGTGACCAGTATGCCTCCCGGCAACATGTGCCGGGCGACTTTTTCAAAGAGCGCTTTGCTCCACATTTCGGGCTGCTTCCCGGGCGAGAAAGCATCGTAATAAACGAGATTAAATGACCGGTCCAGAGGATGGCTTGTCCAGTCGGCACTCACCTTTTCGAGGTAGAAGTCCGAGGCAATCCGTACTTCCCGGTTCCATTCGGCCCGCATGATGGTATCGTAGAAAGCACGCTCGACCTCGGAATTGCCAAATTCAGGGTAATTTAATTGATAGAATATATCTTTCTTAATGGGGTGTATATCAATAGCATATGCGTGGAACTTAAAGTTCTTTGGTATGAGCTCGTTGCCCGAAAGCCAGATGTTCAGACCGGTGCCGAAACCTACCTCAAGGAGCCGGATATGCTCAAATTTTTCCATGGCTGCATGCAGTCCGTTTTTAATAAAAACATGCATGCTTTCGGTATAGGCTCCGTGAGTCGAGTGGTAATGCTCGTCCAAATCAGGTACATACAGGGTTTCGCTCCCGTCCCGGGTTTCTACAATCTTCATGTTCTCAAATATCTTCTTGGATGCCATATTACCTGTAACGACAATTATATGGTAAAGTTATCGGATGTATCGCATTTTAAAGTACGAGTTCCCGACAATTTTGGGCAATATGCTGCCCGAATTTTATCGGCAGCGACCGGAGGACGCAGGAAAAAAAAGCCATTCGGACCGGCCGGGAGGCAATGACCCGTGCAGAAAATCCCGGAGAGAATCATGAGCAGTGTTCCTGCATGGCCGGTGTGTATAAAATGTGGCGCCTCAGGTATAGAGCCGGGAACGGATAATCTTCCACTTGTGCAGGCGATGGACAAGGGACGTGCGAAGGACACCCAGACCGTATTTGACCGAGCGGCTGAAATTGATCGAAGAAGCTTCTTCGAAATATTTGGTCGGGCAGGTGATTTCGGCAATGGGAAACCCGGCCATGATGATTTGCGAGAGCATTTGATTATCGAAGACAAAATCATCGGAATTGTCCTGGTAACGAATTCCTTGAAGTACTTCTTTGCTGAAAGCCCGGTATCCGGTATGATACTCGGACAGCTTTTGCCCGGTCATTAAATTTTCAAAAAAGGTAAGGAGGCGGTTGGCGATGTATTTATAGAGCGGCATGCCCCCTTTAAGGGCACCGTTTCCGAGAATGCGTGAGGCGAGCACCACGGGGTAGAGATTGCCGGCTATCAGGTCGGTCATGGCAGGGATCAGCTTGGGTGTATATTGATAGTCGGGGTGCAGCATAATCACAATATCAGCTCCCAGTTCGAGGGCTTTGTTGTAGCAGCTCTTTTGATTGCCGCCATAGCCGGTGTTCTTTTCGTGGCGGATGATGTGTTTGATGCCAAGCTGCCTCCCGAGTTCGCTGGTGTTGTCGCTGCTGGCATCGTCCACAAGCACCACTTCATCCACAATGTCAAAGGGGATTTCACGGTAGGTCTTCTCCAAGGTCCTGGCTGCATTGTAGGCAGGCAAAACCACTACTATTTTTTTATTCTTTACCATAATTAATTGACGGACAAAAATAAGTATTCCACGCCATTGCCCAAGTCCCTTTTCCTTGCTCAAATCTCTTAGTTTTGTCACTTTGAAATTTTCTGTAAAAATGATAGAGCTGGTACTGGGCATTGATGTCGGAGGGACGAATACGGATTTCGGACTGGTGGATTCGGATGGAAAGATATTGGCGCGAGGCCACCTCGATACGAGGCAATATCCGACAGCCGGGGGCTTTGTGGCTGCCCTGGCCGAAGGCGTGGGAAAGTTGCTGCAGAAAGACAAGCGTTTTCAGCTGAAGGGGGTGGGCGCAGGTGTGCCCAACGCCAATCCTTTTACGGGCATCGTGGAAGACCCGCCCAACCTGCCGTGGAAGGGGAAAGTAGCCCTCAGAGAATTGTTGACAGATCAGCTGAAGGTGCCTGCCGAGATCAGCAATGATGCCAATGCAGCCGCCATGGGCGAGTTGCTCTACGGTGCCGGAGGAAGCAAAAACTTTGTCGTCATTACACTGGGCACGGGCATCGGGGCCGGTATTGTGGCCGATGGGGTGCTCTTGCAGGGCCGTGACGGACTGGCCGGTGAGCTCGGACATGTGATTGCCATTCCGGATGGTCGCCTTTGCAATTGCGGCCGAAAGGGTTGCTTTGAGCGATATGCCTCGGCCACAGGGCTCAAAGAGACCATGCACGAGCTGCTCGCGCGCCCCGGAGCCCGTTCCCTTCTGTCGGGAAGCGACCCGCGAAACCTCTCCTCGAAACACATATTCGATGCCGCTGCCTCAGGCGACCTGCTTGCCTTGGAGGCCTTTGACTATACTGCCCGCATCATCGGAAAAGTACTGGCCGATGTGGCAGCCATCCTCAGCCCCGCTACATTTTATTTTTTGGGCGGACTGGCCAATGCCGGTGACATACTGCTGAAGCCTGCCAAAAGCTACTTTGACCAGGCCCTGCTTTTTATTCACAGGGATAAAATCACTTTTGAGATATCTTCACTCAAAGATCGTGAGGCCGCCATTCTTGGCTCCGCGGCACTCCTCTGGCACAAGCTGGAAAAGTAGCGGCAGCCGGATCTTCGTGAGATGAGCCGTACTTCAAATCAGAGTGCTTTCAGTTCTTCGATCAGTTTTTGAATGCTGTCGCGTGCATCTCCGAAGAGCATGCTGGTTTTCGGCATGAAGAAGAGGGGATTTTCGATGCCTGCATATCCCGGACGCATGGACCTTTTCAGGATAATACAGTTTTTGGCTTTATTTACCTGAATGATCGGCATTCCGTAAATGGGTGAGGAGGGGTCGTTTTCGGCAGCGGGGTTGACCACATCGTTGGCTCCGATTACGAGCACCACATCCGTATTGGGCATCTGCGGATTGATGTCTTCCATTTCCACCAGCTTATCATAGGGCACATCGGCTTCGGCCAGCAGCACATTCATGTGTCCGGGCATGCGCCCTGCCACCGGATGTATGGCAAATTTCACATCCACGCCCTTGCCTTCCAGAATTTTTTCGAATTCATGCACCGCATGCTGTGCCTGTGCCACAGCGAGTCCGTAGCCGGGTACAATGACTACTTTGTTTGCATAGGCACAGAGAATAGCCACATCGGTGGGCGTGACCTCACGTACCGTAAGATCGCCTGAACCTGCAGCTGCAGGTCCGCCTTTCGCGCTGAATGCTCCGATCAGCACATTGGTAAGCGAGCGGTTCATGGCTTTGCACATAAGTACGGTCAGGATGGTTCCTGCCGAACCGACCAAAATGCCGCCTGTGAGCATCACATAATTTCCATATAAAAAACCGGCAAAGGCAGCGGCCATACCCGTAAAAGAGTTGAGCAGGGAGATGACCACGGGCATATCGGCCCCTCCGATGGGAAGCACAAACAATATCCCGTAGAGGAGCGAAAGGCCGAAGATGAGATAAATCCAAAGTGGTTCATCCAGATTGTTGATCATCAGATAAGCTCCAAGCGCAAGTATGATGGCCAGCAGACTGAGGTTAACAATGTGCTGCATGGGAAAAACAAAATCCTTGATCTTGCCTTCCAGTTTGCCGTAGGCTATGATGGAGCCGGAAAAAGAAACCGAACCGATGAGCAGGCCGAGAAGTATGACAAGTACTTCTCCGTTCATCATCATAACTTCCCCGCCCGAGGTATAGTGGGTAAATTCATTCAGGGAGATCAATGCGGCACAGGCACCACCCATTCCGTTGAAAAAGGAAACCATCTGCGGCATGGCCGTCATCTTCACCTTTATTGCCATCACATAGCCGATGATCGACCCCACGACAATGCCTGCGCCAATCCAGCCGAGATTTGATATTCCTTCTCCGTTCTGCTTGTGAAAGAGGATGGTAGTCAATATGGCCAGGGTCATGCCGGTGGCGGCTATAAAGTTTCCTTTTCTGGCCGTCTTCGGCTGGCTGAGCATTTTCAGGCCAAGGATAAAAGTGACCGCGGCAATCAGATAGCTGATCTCCAGAATATTACTTTGTATCATTTCACTCATGATCTGTTCTTCATTCTCGGTTAAAGATTATTTATTGTCTTTTTTCTTGCGAAACATGCCCAGCATACGGTCGGTTACTACAAATCCACCGACCACATTGAGGGTCCCCAGAATAACGGCAATAAAACCGATGCCGAGGGCAAGGTAATTGTCCGGGTCGGCATGCCCCATGACGATAATGGCCCCGATGATCACTACTCCGTGAATGGCATTGGCACCCGACATGAGCGGAGTGTGCAGGACGGCCGGTACGTGGCTGATCACTTCTATTCCGAGGAATATGGACAGGATCAGAAAATAGAGCATGTCCATATTCTCACCTAAAAAACTCAGTATTGCTTCCATTTGCTGTTTTTTGTGCTTTTTTGCTGTGGAATTATTTTTCTGCGGCTGTGGCAAAAAGGGCGTTGACCCGTTCGTTGACGATCTGCCCATCGCGGGTGAGGCAGGTGCCTGCCACAATATCGTCATCAAAATTCAGATGAAGTTCCCCTTCTTTATTTATGAGTTTGAAGAAATTGATAAGGTTCTTGCCGTACATGCTGCTGGCATCGCGCGGCATTTCCGAGGGCAGATTGGTGGGCCCCAAAATGGTGACTCCGTTGTGTACGACCGTCTGATCGGGTTTTGAGAATTCACAGTTTCCTCCCGAGGCGGCTGCCAGGTCGATGATCACCGAGCCTTTGCGCATGCCCTCCACCGTGGCGGCAGGCACCAGCATGGGGGCTTTCTTGCCCGGAATCTGAGCCGTGGTGATGATCACATCGCTTCTGACGGCATGGTCATGCACCATCTGCCGTTGTTTTTTGATAAACTCTTCGCTCTGCTCTACAGCATATCCTCCGGCCGAGTCATCTTCGCGGGCGCCTTCCACCTCTATGAATTTGGCACCGAGGCTTTCCACTTCTTCTTTTACGGCCGATCGCACGTCAAAGGCTTCGACCACCGCGCCCAGCCTGCGTGCCGTGGCAATGGCCTGCAGGCCCGCTACTCCGGCTCCGAGAATAAGCACCTTGGCGGGTTTTACACTGCCGGCTGCCGTCATAAACATGGGGAAAAAGCTCGGCAAAGTGTCGGCTGCCCGCAGCGAAGCCTTGTATCCGGCTATGGTAGCCATGCTCGAGAGCACATCCATGGCCTGTGCACGGGTAGTGCGCGGAACCAGCTCCATGCTGAAGGTGACGACCCCCTGCGCGGCCAGTTTTTGAGCCTTCCCGGGCTGCAGAAGTGGATTGTACATGCCGATGAGCACCTGCCCGGCCCGAAGGCCGGCTATCTCTTCATCCGGCAATCCGTTTACCGAAAAAATAACATCTGCCGTTTTCAGAATTTCCGCCCGCTCAACAATCCGGGCACCGGCTGCTTCATATTCGCTGTCCGGGGCATAGGAGCGGTCTCCGGCCCCTTTTTCCACCAGGCAGTTGCCTGCCTTCAGTTTGACAATATCCGCGGGAACAATGGCCACGCGGTTTTCATTTTCCTGCTCTTTAACTATTCCTGCTATCATAATGCATTGGTATCAATTGACCCGCAAGTTTATCGAAAATACCCGCTATCTACAAATGACTTTGCTCATAGTTTCGTTAATACTTCCCCGAATAAGAGAAGTCCTGCCCCTGCACTCAGGTTATTGCCGGGGGGCTTCGCTTTCCCTTCGATTTTGATGTATTTTTACGAGCTAAAATTTTAAGCCGATGAAGCAAGTCATTTTCTTTCTTTTTTTAGCCCTGAGCACAGGGGTGCAGGCACAGGATGCCTGCCGCTTTGATGTCAACAAAAAAGATGATTTCACCGGAGAGCGCACAAGCATCACACGGGCCGAGCGCCTGGCCGTACAGGTGGACGGAAACGCCTATTTCCAGGCTGTCTACGAAGAGGGCAAGTACTTTCTGCGCGTCAAACTCTCCCTTAATAATCCCTTTCTCATGCCCAAGGGAAATCAGCTCTGGATTATGCTCAATGACGACAATGTGATGAAAATAAATGCCATGACGGAGGGAGACGGAACCCGGGCCGTTGGCAAGACCAGCTCCCACGAAGCCACCTTCGACCTGGACCTTAGTGAGGATCAATGGCAGATATTGAAATCGAACTCCGTCAAGCAGATGCGTTTTATCTTCAGCGAAGGTTTTTATGACCTGAAAGTGAAGCCCGAAAAATCGAAACTCTTACAGCAATTGATGACCTGTGTAGAAAACGCATGATATGATTCACACTGTGCTAAGTGAATATGAAGTACCCTTTTACATGGCCCTCGGTGACGGGGATAAGGAGCGTTTTCAGTATCGCGTAAGAGACTACCTGAAGGGGAGGCAGATCAAAGGACCGCAAGCCGGGGAAGTGGATGATGCGATCAAAATATTGATTGCCGCTGCAGCCGTCACGCTCACATTCGCTGTGCATAAGTTTTGGTATCCCTATTTCAATCTCATCCTGCTGCGCGAAGGCGATTACCTCGAGTTGATCCGCAAGCGTTATCAGAGAGACCGGCTCAGAATGCAGGGGGCCATTGTCATAGCTAAAGAGCAGCTCATCGAGGCTTCGCGTCAGCCGGACAGGGTGCTCCATCCCGGTTTTCACGAATTTGCCCATGCCGTTTATCACGAAAATGCCATCGAAGGGGAAGGATACATGGATATCACGGAACGGCAATGCCGCGAACAAATGAATGTCCATGCCGGAGCAATGAAAGGCTTTGATCTCCTGCCTCCGGAACTCCTTGAAAAGAGTGCCGTCTATCCCCAACAATTCTTTGCCTCGGCCATGCTTTGGCACTTTTCGCGACCCGGTGAATTTAAAAGCGATGCACCGGAACTTTCCGACTGGTTACACGCTGTTATTACTATAGAAAAACACTCAAACCATGAAAAGGCTACTCGTCCCCACTGATTTCTCTCCGGCTTCCGATCGTACGCTTGATTTCGCCATCATGATGGCCGAAAAATTAAACGCTGAAATTCTTTTCCTCCATGCTTACGACTTCCCCAATGCCGATCCCTTCGACCCGGCCTACATCTACGGAAGCAGTGTGGCCGGGCCTGTCGATCTTGACTCGGATCAACGAAAAATAATAGAAACCCAACTCGCAAAATATTGTGATTATGTGGCCCGAGAAACGGAAAACCGCGTTCTTTGCGATTACCTGTCGGCAGCCGGAGTCCATATTGATGAGCTCGTAGCCACCCTGGAAAATCCGGAAGACACGATCGTAATCATGGGTACCCGCGGGCACAATCCCGGTGATGATATTTTAATCGGCAGCAATGCGGCCCGCATGATAGAGAAATCTCCCGTTCCCGTCATTGTCGTACCACGCGGTGCCACCCTTTCCTCTTTAAAGGAAGTGGTCTATGCTTCCTCATTGATGGAAGGAGATATCGGGCCGCTGCAACTCCTGACGGAAATCCTGAAAGCTTTTGATGCCAATCTGCATATCATTCATATTGAGAAGGTCATAGACCGCGAAGATGTGGATGTCCTCAACGGGTATCAGGAAATTGTTCAGGATCACATAGATTATCCGAAGATCACCTTTGCCCTGGTCAGTGGGGATGATGTGATCGAGCGGATCAACGAATATGCACGCGAAGTGGATGCAAGCTTGGTGGCCATGCTCAGCGAGCGAAGGGGAGGCTTATTTCACAAGAGCCTGAGCAAAGAGATGATTTTCCACACCCGTGTGCCGCTGATGGTCTTTCATCACGCCTGACCGTCCGCTTCCCATTCCCGGTAAAAACGTTCCAGAAACAACTCCATAAAGCGATGTCTTTCTTCGGCTATGCGCTGTGCGCTGCGTGTGTGCATGCGCTCTTTCAGCAAGAGCAGTTTTTCGTAGAAATGATTGATCGTGGGGTTTTCAGACTTTCTGTAGCTTTCAAAATCATGGTGCATGACGGGAGGGACTGCCGGGTCGTAGAGGGGCCGGTTGCGGGAGCCACCGTAGGCAAATGTACGTGCAATGCCAATGGCCCCGATGGCATCGAGACGGTCGGCATCCTGAACAATCTGTGCTTCGGTGCTGCTCACTGCGTCTGCGACACGGGCTCCCTTGTAGGAGACCTCCCCGATGATCGCGGCTACCCGTTGGATCAGCGCTTCATCGGCTCCCTGCTCCCGGAGGAAGGCAGCCGCCACGGCCGGGCCCTTCGTCAGGTCGCCTCCGTGAAACTTGTGGTCGGCAATGTCGTGCAGCAGCGCGGCCAGCTCAATGCTCAACAGGTCTCCGCCTTCCGATTCCCGGAGATGGACGGCCATCTTCCATACCCTGTAGACGTGCCACCAGTCATGCCCGCTGCCATCGCCCGCAAGTGTGTCTTTGACAAACTCGATCGTCCGTGCTTTGATCTCTTCCTTTTTCATTTCAGAAACTCCGTTTCGGATGGCTTTGCAGCGATGAGAAAGGCCAGGTGAAATAGGGTAAAGAGCAAAAAGACGGCATTATTGAGCACCATGCTTGAAACAATTCCCAGCAAAGCGGGTCCTTCCAGGAGGGCCCACTGGATGATCTTATAATTTCGGTAGGCGTAAAATCGCTCGCGCACTCTGTTTTCGGCCTTGCGCTTCTCCGGGTCATATAGTTTGCGCTTGACAATAGGCGGCACCAGCAGCGGAATGAGCGCCACACAGAGATTCATAATCAAAAAGGGAACGGAGTCAACCGGATAGGCAAGACGAAGGCCATCGGGATTCAGAAAGAAAAAGGCGGCCAGGAAGATCAGAATGCCCGCCATCAGGGAGAAGTGTATGATTCGCAAGGGCAGCCACTCTTCTTTTATTTCTTCCAGGGGATCCGGCAGCATGAGGAATTTTTTTCTTAAGGTGTAAAATAACGATCAAGGCGATCAAAAACCAAGGCCGGGGGAAGGGAGCCGAAGCCGAGCAGCACCGAATAAAATTCGGGTGCTTTGATCTTGCGATCCCAGTATATCTTGGATGCCATCAGTTTGGAGTCGATCTCGAAACCCGTCCATGCCGGAATGCTGTAGTAGCCCGGCTTTTTTCTGATTTCCCCGATGATTTCCTTTCCGTTTTTATTCCCGGGAAGGGCATCCTGCCAGTATTGCACGCATTTTTCGTTTGTCCAGCCCTCGAAGCAGATCCCGTAGTCGATGCGTGTAATTACGGCTCTTTCTTTTTGGAAGATCAGTGCTTCGGCCTTGGAGTAGGGATCATCGTACACCTGCAGCCGCGATCCCAGCCGTGTGGCATATAGCGACCAGCCTTCCCTGAAGGCATGGTCGCTGCATAATTTCTTCCACTCAGGGGGCATGGCATCTATCTGATTCATGACATGTTGCCCCGCAATCTGGTAGACGAGAATATAGTCCAGGGCCGAACGGGGAAAGCCATTGGCAGGCATCGGCAGGTGCAGGACATTGCCCTCCAGGCGGCCCATCCGCCCGTCTCCGTCAATTTCAATCCGGACATCCGGCAGCTCGATATCCAGCAAGGTTCTCAGATTTTGCAATATCAGCCCGCTGCGCCCGCTGGCTTCTCTGAGCAGCTCTTCGCGGCTGCGAATCAGATTGCGTTCACTCCCGAGATAGGCATAGAAAGCAGCAGCATTTCCCTCATAGCCCGTTTCCTTCATAATCTGCTGCAGGCTTTGATCGCGCATGGCGGCAATGCTTTCACCGTAAACTTTCAACTTTTGCGGGTTCATGCTGCCGTCTCCGTAGTAATATTTCATGTAGAGGGCATACCATTCCCCCGTGCGCTGCGATTCTGCGGGAGCCTCACCGGCAGCTTCTTCATTTTCACCATCCCCGTCATATTTGCTGTTCCCGTTGCCGTCCGCCTCATCCATTTGCAGGTTAATGATGCCGAGGCTCAGCTCCATGCTCAGCTTCATCAGGTCGTAATGAATGCGCTGCCGCTCATTGAGTCTGTATCTTTTTATGGCAGCCAGTCGCCCGGAAAAGGCATTGAATGCCTTGCTGATGGCAATCATTTGCTCTTTGCCGGGCATTTGCGCCCGGGTGGCTTCCAGGTCCGGCAGGAGGCGCGGGGCATGCAGCTCGTTGTAGCTGTTGAGGTATTCCGGCAGCAACTGTTCAAAGGCAAGAGAGTCGCTGTTTTTTTGTGCAAAGAGCATCGCGGGAAAAAGAAGAAGGAAGAGTAGGCTTCGCATCGAATCAAATTTTGCGTAAAGTTAGGGTTTCGTCATTCAAATTTTAACGAATTTAAACGAGGCTTTCTTTAAGGAAATTGCCGTTGCCGGCCTCATGGGTTTCCAGTATTTTGAGCAGTTCTTCCGGCCCGGTGGCCACTTTCAATTCTTCGCGCATGAAGGATTTGAGCAAGCCCTCTGCCACCATGTGGTCCAGCTGCTTGAAGAGGTAGCGGTAATAGGAGTCGGTGTTGAGCACGGCCATGGGTTTTTTGTGAAGGTTCAATTGGGCCCAGGTGGCTATTTCGAACAGTTCTTCGAGGGTGCCGATCCCGCCCGGAAGGGCGGCAAAAGCATCGCTGAGTTCAAACATTTTCAGTTTTCTTTCGTGCATCGACTCCGTGACGATCAATTCATTGAGGCCCCGGTGTGCAATCTCCACATCCACCAGAAAGCGCGGAATCACTCCGATGACCCGGCCCCCGTTTTTCAATACTTCATCGGCAATGACCCGCATAATTCCCCGGCTGGCACCTCCGTAGACCAGGGTGATACCTCTGGAAACAAGGAGGCGCCCCAGTTGCTCTGCGGCCGCCTTGATGCGTGGATTCCTGCCTTCGGAGCTGGCACAAAAAACGGCTAATCTTTTCATGTTTTTTTGAATTATTAAATGAAGGGTATTGCAAAAATCGCTTGCCCCGGTGAAAAAACGATGGCCGCCCCTGTGGATAGGGCCACTGTAAATGCCTGCCCGGATTTTTATCTTTGCCCATCTTCTGCCCGATATCATGAGAAAATCACCGCTTTTTGTCCTTTTTGTCACCATTTTTATCGACCTGGTCGGTTTTGGCCTCGTCATACCTATCCTGCCCCTCTTTGCGCAGGACCTGGGCGCCAGCGAGGCATTGATCGGATTGATCGCGGGCAGTTTTTCCCTTATGCAATTCTTTTTTGCTCCGGTATGGGGCGGCCTGAGTGATCGATTCGGCCGGAAGCCGATCATCATCAGCAGTGTCTTTATCAATGCTTTTGCCTACCTCCTTTTTTCGCACAGTACCGGTATCTTCCTGCTTTTCGCATCGCGGGTGCTCTCGGGCATCGGCTCTGCCAATATATCGGCTGCACAGGCTTATATTTCGGATCTGACGCCTCCTGAGAAGCGGGCCAAATCTTTCGGTATCATCGGGGCGGCATTCGGCCTGGGATTCATTTTCGGTCCACCGATCGGTGGATTTCTGAAAATGCAGTATGGCGTGGAAATGGTAGGTTATGTGGCAGCCGGTCTTTGTGCACTCAATATTCTGGTGGCCTTTTTTCTCCTCCCCGAGTCGCTCAAAGTGAAAAACAGAAAGGCAAAAATCTTTCTCTCGCCCTTTGGGAATTTCAAGCGAATACGGGGCATGCTGCAAGTGCGCAAGCTCATCTTTATCAATCTGGTTTTTATCGCAGCTTTCAGCATGATGCACGTAACCTCCACGTTGCTCTGGGAGTCGAAATATCATCGCACAGCGGCTGAAATCGGCTACCTTTTTATGTACATCGGGGTGCTTTCGGCAGTCTTTCAGGGAACGCTCATCGGCTATTTCCAACGCAGACTCGGTGAGCAAAAGATGCTGGTACTCGGTTGCCTGTCGATGGGCATTGGTCTGGCATCTCTTCCCTTTGTGCCGCCTGATTATTTCATGCCGCTCGAGTACCTCTCCCTGCTCCTGATGGTGATGGGCAATTCCCTGCTCATGCCCACCACCACTTCGCTGATTTCGAAAATGGTTTCGCCTGCCGAGCAGGGAAAGATTCTGGGAATCAACCAGTCATTTGCATCTCTGGGGCGGTTTATCGGTCCGATGGTCGGTGGGGCACTCTACGGAATCGCCTATCATATGCCTTTTTGGGTCGGTGGATTGCTGATGCTTTTTGTGATGTCTCTGGCCGTCCGTTTTGTCCGTTCCCATATTGCCCGATAGTTTTTTATCAACCGGCCCGGCAACCCCGGCCAAAGCAGACCTTCCTTTTTATCCTGCCGGGAAAAATCCTTCCGGGCGCCCGGTCAGCCGGAATTTCATTTTCTTTGTCAGATGATGCAGCAGGCGGACAAGAAGGTGATCAACGGCTGGGCGATGTATGATTGGGCCAATTCGGTCTATTCCCTTGTCATCACTTCGGCCGTCTTTCCGGTCTACTATCAGAAGATCACCTCGGCACCCGATGGCAGCCAGCAGGTCATTTCCTTCTTTGGATGGCATGTGGACAACGTCTCGCTGCAGTCCTATGCCCTTTCGGTGGCTTTTCTCATTGCGGCACTTATCTCCCCGTTGCTTTCGGGCATTGCCGACTACAGCGGCAAGAAGAAGCTCTTTATGAAAATCTTCAGCTACCTCGGGGCTTTTTCCTGCATTGCCCTCGGGTTTTTCTATGATATGGATACGCTGGAAATAGGTGTGATTGCTTTTATTCTGGCCGCTGTCGGCTATACCGGAAGCATTGTGTTTTACAATGCTTACCTGCCCGAGATTGCTCCGCCCGAAATGCAGGACAAAGTGAGTGCAAAGGGCTTTGCCTACGGATATGTGGGCAGTGTAATCCTTCTGCTCGTCAATTTGCTGATGCTGATCTATCCCGAACAGTTTTTTTTAAAAGATTCCGCAGAAGCGGCCCGCGCCTCCTTCGTCATGACGGGCCTCTGGTGGATGGGATTTGCCCGCATTACTTTTGCGCGCCTGCCCGACAATGTGTACAAAAAGAAAGCCCGGGGAAATTATCTGATGAACGGCTACCGGGAGGTGGCAAAGGTCTTTAAACAGGTGCTCACTTTGCGTTCCCTTTCCCTCTTCCTTCTTGCCTTTTTTACGCTGAGTACAGGCCTGCAAGCGGTCATCTACATGGCCCCGACATTTGCAGAAAAAGAGGTGAATATGCCCGCTGACATATTGATTGTACTTGTTCTCGTTATACAGTTGCTGGCCATTGCCGGAGCTTATTTCTTTTCATGGCTTTCTTCGAGAATCGGCAACCTCCGGGCACTGATGACGGCTGTATCTGTCTGGTCGCTGGTCGTACTGGCCGTTTATTTTACCGTGCAAATTACTGCGTTTCTAATCGTGGCTGCTTTCGTGGGATTTATCATGGGTGGAAGCCAGTCACTCACCCGGTCAAGCTATTCCAAAATGCTGCCCGTCACCACCGACCATGCCTCCTTCTTCAGCTTTTATGACATCACGGAAAAGGTGGCCATTGTACTCGGGACGTTTGCTTTCGGATATATCAACGAGGTGATGGGCGGCATGAGAAATTCGCTTCTCTTCCTCCTGAGCTTTTTTATCCTCTCGCTCCTCATTTTTTGTATGCTATACCGCTATCGCAAAAGAACGGAGACATAAGGGCTCATGCTTCCTTTGAACTGATTTTATCCAGCGAGTCAAGCGGCTCGTACCAATGATCCATAAATTTGAAATACCCCTTTTTGCGCAAAAGGAATTCTTCATAACGAATTTCGCGGTCGAGTTGGTTAAGGCCCTTGAATTTTTTTCCTTCGAAAAGAAAAGAACCGTTACGAAGGCCTGCTTTCTCAATCCCCTTCATCTCGCTGCGGCAGTCGGGGCAGTCAGGTGACTTTCCGGCTTCCACCGCGATGCGAATCTTCTCCCGGCCATCGGAAACGATGGTCACAGCGCTTTTTGACGGAGTGTCTCCGCTCTGAAAGCTTAAATAATGTTTACGGGCACCTTTCCATTCATTTCCCGGTCCTTCGGATTGGGCCCGGGCCTGCATTGTAAATGTGAGTGCAAGGCTTGCAAACAGGAAGATAAGGGTGTTTTTCATGGCTTTGATATTTTGAATTTAAATCTATCTCTTTGCTACGTGTGAAGAATGTATTATTTGTTATATATCCGAAAGATATGTTAACTCATTTCGGAATGTTCATCGCTAAGACGATGGGCCGTCCGGGAAGTTACAGGACCCCCGGATATTAATGTTTCTTCACATTCCGGGCAGGAAAAACGGACATGCCAGGGCCTTCAATCCACGGCCGGACCTGCAAAGCGAAACTCAAGGCCGAAGCTCCATCCCGAGGAATCGGCATTGCTCAGATTGCGAAGCCGGCTCCCGAAGGCCCGGTTGTAGCCCAGGTGGAAGACGGGGATAAATCTTTGTGTGGCATAAAACTCCAGCTCGAGAGCGGGCTGCAGCAATACCTGTCCCGAATTTTCGACCTCCCGGTTCTCTTCGACCAGAATGCTGATGCGGCCCCATAGCACTTGCAGGGGAACGTTGAGGCGCAGGGAAGTGCCCGGGGGCCGGGCATAGGCAATAAAGGCTCCTCCGTATCCTGCATTGATGTGCAGGAGCGCTTCGTGATTGCCGGCCAGATCATCTCCCCGAAAAGCTTCCAGACCGTAAGAGTCTAAGCCCAGGCCTTCTATCGATCAAGAAGGGCCGCCCCTTTGCCTCCGAAATAGAGCCGGTAGCTGTTGTGAAAAGACTGCAGGTAAATGAGGGGCGCTCCGTAACCCCGGTGGTCGTCAGACTGCGCAAAAACCCACAATAAGGGTGTGAATAAGTGCCTAAAGGGAGCTGCTGTCTTTGTTACTTTGCCGTTGCATACGTTAATACCGAAAATATGGATTTCATACAAGGATTTGACCGCCATCAGATACAATTGACCTTCTTTAATGCATTTGTGAGGCCGGAATCATGCTCCAAAAAATGTGAACCTGAATGGAAGTGGAGAAAGATTTGAAGATCGAACACCGATCAAGGAATGATTAACTGCGAAGTGGAGTCCCCGCAATGAAGCTCCGGGCGCTTGTCTTTGTTTTGACGAGTCTGCTCGGCCCGAAAAGAAGCGATTTAAGGCCTTTTTTTAAGCGCCCCGTACAAGTTCAAGCGGCATGAATTCTAATTTAAAGGCAATGAGGCCCTGTGAAAATGGGAAATAAGCACTATTTTTAGGAAGCAAAGGGGGCTCACGGACTCTCGTTAGTAAATATTTAAACTAAACATTAATAACAATATAATATGAAAAAAATAATTCTACTAAAATTACTTTTGATAGTAAGCTCGATATCATTAGCACAAACCCACAATGTGTTTCACATAGGACATAGTTTGGTAAGTCCTTATATGCCAGCTATGATTCAAAGCTTTGCTGATAGCACATCGGGAATTAATCATAGCTATAATTTTTGTGTTATTAATGGAGCTCCTTTATTTTGGCATTGGAATAATTCAAATACTTGCCAGGGATATCAAGCAAGTTTTGTAGATTCTAAAGTGGAACTGGCAAGTGGCGCTTATGATGTTTTTGTCATGACCGAAGGGGTTCCTTGGTATACTATTATGCCTGATTTTTATAGGTATGCGGATAGCTTTCATACAGCGGCATTAAATGGTAATCCAAATATACAAACATATCTTTATGAAAGCTTTAATTGTACTAATACAGGAACTCCAACAGGATGTATGTATGACGATAGAGATACCATTCCTTGGACCACCAGAATAAGAACAGAAATTGCAGAGTGGGAAAGCGTTGCAGATTCATTAAATACACTGCACCCAACCGCTAAACCGGTATATATAATACCTGTTGGACAAGCATTTGCTAATTTAAAAGATAGTGTTGATGCAGGTGTTGTACCGGGTATTAATAATTTATTTACCGATCTTTTTGTAGACGATATTCATCCTAATGACACCGGGTTTTATTTTGTTGCTTTAGTACATTATGCTTGCATATACCAAACTTCGCCCATTGGTTTACCTTCACAAACTTATGGAGAATGGGGCGGTGCGTTTAATCCGCCATCAGCTCAAATGGCTCTTAAGTTACAAGAAATTGCATGGGAAACTGTTTGTAACTACCAGAAAAGTGGTGTAAAATGCACACCAACATCCATAAAAGAGAATCCTAATAGTGGCAGTATCTCTACTTATCCTAATCCTGCTAATGACCGGCTCAACATATCTTATTCCCTAAGTGAAAAAGCAACATCTACCATTGTTATTACGGATATCAATGGAAAAGAAATAAGCAGGAAAAGCGGGATAAATAGCTACAAAGGTGCAAACAGGGAAACCATGGAATTAGGTTCACTAACAAATGGTATCTACATTTTGAGAATTATTGCAAATAAGGAGCAAATTGTTAGAAAGTTTGTCGTTTCCAAGTAATCATCAGACTAAACAACAGGCACGCCTGCCGCAGACTCAGCTTATGGGTGCTGCGACTGTAATCTGCCGGTTCTCGCTTTCCGGCAGGCGTTACAACTTTTTTTCGATCACATCTTTTAAAACCGTGATTTGTAAGGTTTGTTCAGCCACAATCTTTTTGTACCGGCTCAACTCCCGTTCCAGCTCCTTGAGCCTTCTGAGTTGATTGGCATCCGGACCACCGTACTTACTTTTCCAGTTGTAGAAGGTAGCCTGGCTGATGCCGTATTCACGACAAAGCTCTGCAGTGGGCCGACCATTCTCCTGAGCTTTCAGAATTTTAATGATCTGTGTCTCTGTAAATCTTGTCTTTTTCATAGTTCCCCAAATTTAGTTTTTCTCTACTTTTATCTGTAGCGACTTTTGGGGAAGCTTACATATTCCGGAGATTATTAGGACAGCTACCGATAAATGCTGAATAAAGGCAAGAAAGATTGAGAACCAAAAATAGCATAACCAAGCAACCCCTATAGCCGTCTGAGCGTCTCCTCCAAGCTTTTGAGCTTTTCGCGGGCATCCTGCAGTTTCTGGCGTTCTTTATCCACTACCGCCCGGGGTGCATTCTGCACAAAGCGCTCATTGCCCAGCTTGCGCTCTACCGATGCCATAAATCCGCGGAGGTATTCCATCTCTGCCTCCACGCGTTTTCTTTCCGCACCGGCATCAATGTTTTGATTCAGTTTCAGGAAAAAGCGCTCGCGGCCGGCTATGAAACGAACGGCATCGTCCGGTTCTTCTCCGGTGGGCTCAAAGTGTTCGAGTACGGCCAGCTTCATGATGAACGGCAAAAACGCCCTGTATTTTTCAAAGTTTTCGCTTTTTACGAAGAGTGAGACGGGGTCGCGCTGCTTCAGCCGGTTCTTGTTGCGGATATCGCGTACTTTGCTGATAATCTCGCGGGCCAGCTCTCCCTTTTCAAGTATATCCTCGTCCACGGGAGCGGCTTCGGG
>Ga0256839_1002142_pt1 | contig 22560 bp, 17 predicted proteins | sample 354166metaG_FD_185968 | JGI IMG/M metagenome (GOLD analysis project Ga0256839, IMG submission 185968) | Hydrothermal vent microbial communities from Mid Atlantic Ridge, Atlantic Ocean - 354-166 | ecosystem: Environmental > Aquatic > Marine > Hydrothermal vents | place: Atlantic Ocean: Mid... | reverse complement strand
CTTGCTACTGTCATTGATCTTTATTCTAGAAAGGTTGTAGGCTGGTCAATGCAACCTCATATGAAAGCAGCTCTGGTCTGTGACGCATTAAATATGGCACTTGTTAAACGGGGCTACCCTAAAGGTGTACTCTTTCATTCAGATCGTGGCAGTCAATACTGCAGTTATGCCTTTCGTGACATCATGGATGAATATGAATTTGTGCAAAGTATGAGCCGAAAAGGTAATTGTTGGGATAATGCAGTGGCTGAAAGCTTCTTTAAAACGCTAAAGTCAGAAGAAACCGATGATAGGGGTTTTAAGACAATAGAAGAAGCAAAACGTGTGGTGTTTAATTATATTGAGGTTTATTATAATAGACAGAGAATGCATTCGAGTATTCAGTATCAAATTCCTGCTGAGTATGAAGCACAGTGGCTTATGAAAAAAGCTGCTTAGAATCCTCCGTTTTTATGAGGGCACTCCATTATATTATTCTACCCATTTCTCACAGTGAAACTCTTTGATTGAATTAGGACAAGCGAGTTCGGTGCAAACTACCTCCCCGCTCTCTTTACGACCACAAGAATTACAACCATCAGACCACGAAAGGCAGTTCTTTGGTACAGCATAGGCTGTACCTGTATTTTCAATAATTGCTTTTTGCTTGCCGTCATCAAAGGTTAGTTGAGATACCTTTTTATCAACTATATAGGCAAGAAGATAATAAGCCATTGCCGCATCACCCATTTCTGGAACGTCACGCTTGATTTTAATTATTAAATTATTATTGCCATCATATTTAGGCAGACTAACAGTCAGTTTATTTGAACTAGACGTTTCTGTTAGTCGGTACAAAAACAAATTATTCTTTTCATAATTAATGACTTTAGACTTTATTGTTTGTAAAAAATCATCCTTATGATTCCAACCTTGCTGCTTATCAACATCGACAATAAACTCATTAAAGCTTTCAGTAGAACTGATAATTTGTGAGGGTAGATTACGATAACCGTGCTCTTGAAAAGGTACCTCGATAGCTACAATTTCCCCATTCACTTTTGATGCATTCTGACTTGAAACTGAATTAGTACTGTTGCACCCAGTAAACAGCAACAAAGCAATAAGTGTGGAAAATAATTTATTCATGTTGGCTCCCGCATCAGGTTTTTTTGTAAATAGCGACTAAATACAGCATAACAAATAACTCAATGCTATATAGGTCTTAAAGAGGCGATAATACTAGCCTGCTACCGTTTCTAATTTAGCTTGAGGTATTTCAATCTTAACTTCTGCCCGCACTACCGCATTTAACACCGCGCGTAGTGATGCGCCGACAATATCTTCACTACGACCTACGCCGCAGGTACGCTTCCCATCAACATTAAGTTGCACGTATGCCATCGCTTCTGATTGTTCATTTTTACCGAGTGTGTGTTCGCTGTAGTCGATAATGATAAGTTTACTGCCAATAACTTTATTTATTGCACTAACAAATGCATCTAAAATACCTCGCCCTTCGCTTGCAACCTCGATACTTTTTCCTTTATAGATGAGTGTTGCGTTGAGTTCATCAGAACATTCTGAGCGGGTAGCTTGGTAGCGCTCTACCCTGATTGGATCTTCGGGGCTATTGGCATAAGTTTGTTCAAATATATCATGAATAACCGCCGTAGAGATTTCGCTTTTGCTGTCTTCAGCAACCTTTTGTACATGCGGACTAAAATCTACCTGCAACCAACGGGGTAAGATTAAGCCGTAATCTTGCTCTAAGACATAGGCGATACCGCCTTTACCCGATTGGCTGTTAATGCGAATAACCTCTTGATAGGTGCGCCCCACATCGCGCGGATCTATCGGCAAATAGGCGACGTGCCATGGAGTATTGTCGCCGTGTTGCGCACGCTCGACCTCGTCAATTGCCAAACATTTATTGATCGCATCTTGATGACTGCCTGAAAACGCAGCAAACACCAACTCACCCGCATAAGGATGACGAGGATGCACTGTCAGTTGGGTACAACGCTCAACCACGCTAATGATACGATCCATACGTGAAAAGTCTAACTCAGGGTCAATACCTTGACTGTAAATATTCATTCCTGCAGTGACAATATCCATATTGCCCGTGCGCTCGCCATTGCCCAATAGTGTGCCTTCGATGCGATCCGCACCGGCCATAATGCCAAGCTCTGCCGCCGCTACACCACAGCCTCGATCATTGTGAGTGTGCAGGCTGATGGTGATGCAATCGCGCTTGGCAATTTTATCGTTAAAGCTTTCTATTTGATCCGCGTAGACATTGGGTGTGGCGACTTCGACTGTAGCAGGTAGGTTTAAAATCACCTTACGTTCAGGTGTAGGCTGCCACACATCAACCACCGCATCACACACTTCAACCGCATAATCTAACTCCGTTTGGGTGAAGCTTTCGGGTGAATATTGAAACTGCCATTCGGTCTCTGGGTATTTTTTAGCGTAATCCCTCACCCATGTTGCTCCATCGACCGCAATACCTTTAATCTCTTCTCGTGAGCGTTTGAAAACACGTTCGCGTTGAATCGTGGAAGTCGAGTTATACACATGCATAATTGCACGACGTACACCTTTTAGTGACTCATAGCTACGTGCAATCAATGATTCGCGCGCTTGAGTTAGCACTTGAATAGTAACGTCTTCTGGGATTAAATCCTGCTCAACCAACATCCGTACAAAATCAAAATCAGTTTTTGATGCGGCAGGAAAACCCACCTCAATCTCTTTAAAACCCACCTCCAGCAATAATTGAAACATCTCCAATTTTTGCTCAGGGTTCATTGGCTCAATTAGTGCCTGGTTGCCATCGCGCAAATCAACACTACACCAATCTGGTGCGTGGGTGATAACTTGGTCGGGCCAGCGACGGTCTTGCTTCGCAATGAGTGGAAAGGCGCTATATTTTTTATGATTGTATCGTTTAGCTTGTTGCTGCTTGCTCGTTGTATCTGACATAGTGTATTTCTGCTTCGATTTAATGGTTTTAATATTCAATGATTATAAGTCAGAGAGCTTAGTGAATCATTGCAAAAAACCTATTAATGTGGCCGCGTCTTGCAATAAAACACTACTTTTAGTAGAATTATCGGGTAATTAAATCACAAAAAAGCAAAATAGGAGTTAACTATGAATATTAGCTTAGATCGTATAGATAAACATATCCTACAACTAATGCAAGCCAATGGACGCATAAGCAACCTAGAACTTGCTGAAAAAATAGGGTTATCGCCAACGCCCTGCTCGCGCCGCGTAAAACATTTAGAAGAATCAGGCTTGATAAACCGTCATGTGACAATTCTTAATGCCGCGGCACTGGGCTTAAACCTCACTGCCATTATTGGCATCTCGATGGACCGACATACGCCAGATCGTTTTGAAAAGTTTGAAGAAGCCATTGCACAAATGCCCGAAGTTCTTGAATGCAGTATCGTCACGGGTCAAAGCGCCGATTTTTTACTTAAAGTCGTCGTGAAAGACATGCAACACTACGAGAAATTTCTACTGGGGCAACTCACCAAACTCAGCGGTGTAACAGGCGTACACTCAAGCTTTATCTTGCGTAAAGTCGTTGATAAGACGGCTTTGCCTTTGTGATTTTTTAAGGATGACTCTATTAGAGCCGTCTAACCACGACGCAATAAACTCTCCAGATCAATCAACGCTGCATTAGCGCGTGAAATATAAGATGCCATAACTAATGAATGATTAGTTACTAGCCCAAAACCTTTGCCGTTTAAAATGACGGGGCTCCAAACGGTTTGTTGTGTGCCTTCAAGCTCACGAATAATCTGCCGCAAACTGACTCGGGCATTTTTCTTTTGTAAAACAGATCCAAAATCAACCTCAACCGCTTTGAGTAAATGAATCAACGCCCATGTTTGGCCACGCGCCTCATAAAAAACATCATCAATTTCAAACCAATCTGTTTTTATATAGTTTGATGCCGCTGTTGGGGTCGACTGTTTTGCTTCTGCATCACCTGATAAGTTGGTGTTTAATTGCTCTTTACCAACACTGGCGCTCAGCCGTTGTGAGAGTGATCCTAAGCGTTTCTTAACTAACTGCAACCAATCAACAAGGTTATCTGCACGGGCATAGAATTGTGCATTTGATTGGCTATTATCACCCAGCCTTTTTAAATATTTTTTTAACGATTTTGTACTGTCGCGGTACTGGCTTTCGGCAGGCGGTAATATCCAAAGATTAGAATCGGTAAACATTTTGGTTTGAGCATTCACCAAGTCTTTGTCTTCGGTGGATTGAGATTGTGAACGGCTGAAATCATTACGCATAATTAACGACATATCACGTGCTTGAACTAATACGCCAAATTCCCAGTTGGGCATATTATCCATAATGACACCGGGGGGCATGCGATCGTTTTCAATAAAGCCACCTGATTTATCAACCAATGTATCGACAATGCCTGCCAATGTAGCGGTGGTTGTAAAGCCTGTTACAACTTGCGCGCCTAAGTCTTCGGCTAATGTTTGTGCGTGGGTGTTTACATCAAACCTATCAGGTTCGCGACTCCAGAAAAAAGTCAGTAAAAGGAGCAGTAAAAGTAACGTGACAAACAACATCCCGAGCGTCCATTTTAGACCTTTTTCTTTCCATGTGGATGGTTTATACATATTAACGACTTTTGCGGTAGCACCCATCACGACTCTCCTTTAATTGTATTAATTGATAGTACAAATATGCGGTGTAATTGCCTACGAATCAAGTACACTTTAGCAATGAAAACAATTTTTATTGAATACATCCGCGTAACTTTGCTGCATCGCTGGTGGTTTTTGCTGGTAATGTTGGGCGTAATTACTGCGACGACACTCGGTATTTATGTGCCGGTATTTTATAAAAATATTGCCAATGGCTTTGCCCAATCTTACAGCGCAGAAACGGCACAGATGATGCTGGATAATTTTTGGATGATTGTACTTTTTTACGCGGGCATTTGGCTGTCTTGGCGCATTCTTGAGATCGGTATTATCCCCATTGATGCGGGTGGCGTGAGGCATCTTGAAAAACAATCGTTTAATATTCTTATTCAGCAAAAGTATGACTTTTTTGAGAATAATTTTTCAGGTAGCTTGATCAAACAAGCGAGTCGTTTCTCGCGTGCTCATGAAGTGATTATGGATTGGTTTTTATTCCAATTTATGCAAAACCTCATCGGCATCATGATTGCTTTTGTCTTGTTTTATCAACACTACCCTGAGTTTGCTTATTACTTTTTAGTTTGGGTTATTTTTTATATCGCATGGAGTGTTGGCTTTTCGATTTGGAAATTAAAATACGACCAAGCGATTGCCGAAGCTGATTCAAAGCTTGGTGGCAGTTACTCCGATGCGATTAGCAATATTTTTATTGTTAAAAGTTTTGCGCTTGAAAACAGCGAAAAAGAGGTTGTTAGTAAAAAAGCCAATTAGGTTTACGCACGTAAAAAAATTGCATGGATATTAATGTTTATCTCCTTTGCGGTACAAGGCTTAATGACAATGGGTATCGAACTGGTGCTCGTCTATCTAATGATTGGGAAGTGGCAATCAGGGCAATTTAATGTCGGTGAGTTTGTCTTGTTCCAATCCATACTTATTATGCTGGTACATCGCCTCTGGGATTTTGGCAGAAATTTTCGTAACTTTTTTACCGCATTGGCGGATGCCTCTGAAATGGCAGAAATCTACCAGAGCCAGCACACCAACAGTACTGAGACCGATTTAAAAAGCGCCAAGGCACTGAGCATTAGCCGTGGTGAAATCTCTTTCAATAAAATCCACTTCGCCTACGGAGGCACAAATCAGTCAACCCCCTGCCTGTTTGAAGACCTCTCATTAACCATAAAAGCCGGTGAGAAAGTCGCCTTGGTGGGGCATTCTGGCTCGGGTAAGACATCGCTCACAAAATTACTGTTCCGTTTTTTTGAGCCACAGCAAGGTGAGATAATGCTTGATGGGCACAATGCGAAAGACTTTACCCTTGCATCATTAAGAAAACAAATATCGCTGGTACCACAGCAACCAGAGCTTTTTCATCGCTCGGTGCGTGAAAATATTTTGTTAAACACACAAGCAACCGATGGAGCATTAATCAGTGCGGCAACTAAATCACGTAGCCTTGGCTTTATTGAAAGACTGAACGATGGTTTTGACACAATGGTCGGTGAGAGGGGAGTGAAACTATCAGGAGGTGAGAAACAACGTATCGCACTTGCCCGTGCCTTTTTAGAAAATGCGCCTATTGTTATTTTAGATGAAGCTACCAGCGCATTAGACTCAATCACTGAAAAAGAAATCCAAACCGCAATTTTTGAGTTGATTGAAAATAAAACAGCGATTGTTATTGCCCACCGACTTTCCACCATTTTACGTATGGATCGAATTATTGTATTAGAACATGGCAAAATTATTGAAGAAGGCACACACCATGAGTTGCTAAAAAAACAAGGCAAATACGCAGAAATGTGGGATCATCAGAGTGGTGAATTTCTTAAACGCTAATTTAGCCCAGTTGAAGAGCCTGATGTTTAAGGAATCTGAATAACCTAGCTGAGTTCTGGCAACGCCAAGTTTTCAAGTTCGAGGCATTGACTTTAAGCATAGTCATTCTATGGTTAAAATCAATAGCGAAGAAGTTGAGAACTTGGCTAAGCACCGAAAGGATCTTAATCAGGTCCTCCTTAATACATACAAACCTAGATATACCCAATGAAATTACTATTAGTTGAAGATGATGTACCTTTACGTAAACGCTTAAAAGCTAGTTTTAAAAAAGCTGGTTTTGTCATTGACATTGCTGTTAATGGAATTGATGCAGAGTATTTAGGAAACGAGATATTATATGATGTCGTTATCCTTGATATAGGTCTACCTAAAAAATCAGGTCTTGAGGTTTTACAGACATGGAGAAAAAATAACCGATACTTCCCTGTAATCATCTTGACTGCACGAGATGCATGGTATGAAAGGGTCGATGGATTACGCGCTGGAGCTGATGATTATCTGGGTAAGCCATTCCACTTTGAAGAGCTCCTATTACGTATTCAGGCATTGATGCGAAGAAGCGAATATAAGTCAGTACCCCATCTTAAAATTGGTGATTTTTTATTAAACCAAGAGAAACAAACATTAATTAATGACGATGTCATTATTGAGTTAACTAAAGTAGAGTTTCGTCTTCTGCACTATTTTCTATCACATCCAGAAACAATTTTATCTAAAAGTCGTTTAATCGAGCAAGTATACGAAAACGATGCAGATAAAAATAGCAATGTTATAGAAGTTTATATTAATCGTTTGAGGAAAAAAATTGGCCATAACATGATTTCTACACGTAGAGGTCAAGGTTATATTTTTCATAACTCGGTGGATTCTTAATGTACTCATTACAATCTCGGCTTGGTCTTTGGCTTGGCATGATGCTGATTACAATTTTTGGGGTACACATTGCCCTAATGAGCTACTTTCCGCGTTATCTTGCGGAGGAGCAAGTATTAAGACGGTTGAAACATGATGCTGACTTTCTTGTTAAAAATATCATCAGTCAAAAAAATGAAAGCATCGATAAAACAACACTTACACCCATTTATAAAATACCAAATTCTGGTCATTACTTTCAACTATTATATCAAAATAAAATATTTCGTTCCCCTTCATTAGGGGAAAGGTTGTTTGAAATACCTGCTTTAAATGGTATGGAAAGTAAAGTAGTACGTTTACATAAACCTCCCCAGCCTCCTATGTTACTTTGGGTTAATAAAATACAGATACAGGGAGAAACATTAATTATTGCAGTATCTGAAGACATAAAAAATATAGAGGAGGATATTACAGAACAACAAAAAATTTATTTCATTATTAGTATCATCACTCTATTGGTGCTAATTTTTTTACAACGATTACTTATTAAGCGGGAGCTCAAACCAGTAGACCAAGCGCAAGCACAATTGCTTTTAATTGCCAAAGGCGAAGCGGAAAGAATTACTCAAAAAGTACCTGATGAAATCCAGCCATTAGTGAATGAGATAAACAACTTACTTGCGGTAATGAGAAAGCGTTTAGAACGCTCTCGAAACGCAACGGGTAACCTTGCTCATGCCCTAAAAACACCATTATCTGTACTAACACAATTGCAAGATACCCCAGAAATAAGTAATTACCCCGACTTAGTAACGGAAATCAAAGAAATCAGTAATAGTATTCAAGCCCCTATTGATAGAGAACTAAAGCGAGCACGTTTATCTGGCGGTGTCATACCAGGACAACATTTTAAAATTAATTATGAGGTTCTAGGTTTAATTAGTGTCATGGAAAAAGTTTATGCCGAAAAAAAATTGGTTTTTGGCGTTACAATTCCCACGGATAAAACCTACCAAACTGACCGAGAAGACATGCTAGAAATGCTAGGAAATGTTTTGGATAATGCATGTAAGTGGGCCAAGTCAAAAGTTAACATTGAAATCAATGATAATAATAAAGGGTTGCATATCTTAATTGAAGATGATGGTAAGGGCATCGATACAAGTATCCAGCAATTAACCATGCGGGGAACCCGTTTAGATGAACACAAACCAGGTCATGGGCTGGGACTTTCAATTACTAAAGAAATAGTAAAACAATATTATGGCGAAATTACTTTCGATACATCCCCCACACTCGAAGGCTTAAGAGTCGAAATAACATTTCCTAAAAAGTAAGTCTTTTTTAAGCTTAAGTTAAGGTTGGTGTTTTACTATTAGAGACCTTTTGCACGACTCGAATACCGAGTAAAAATAGCTAAAATTCCACTACTTATCGTTGAAAAGCTTGCTAATAACTCGTTATTAGCTTCATTTTCTGCCGCAATCAGTGAAATTTTATCCGATTTTTCTTTCGCCACCGACGCGTGCAAAGGTCTCTATTAATCTTTTTGAAAGCATTTATTTATGAAAACTTTTATTCTCGCTATATCGAGTGTCGCTTTTTTATTTTCACCCTCGCTTATTTTTTCCAAAGAAAAAGCTGATACATTAATTAGTATGCAAGAATCTCAACAGTTAGCTCTGGGCATCAGCACTTCTAAGGCAAAGTTGGTTGAGCGTGCGTGGGGTATTTCATTCCCTGCTAAAGTAATAGTACCCAACTCACAGCTACGTGTAGTGGCAACACCATTAGGGGGGTTGCTAGAATCTCTTAAGGTATCAGAAGGTGAAGAAGTTGAAAAAGGTCAAATACTGGCTATTGTACACAGTCAAGAATTACTAGAAAAACAAGGAGAATATCTAGAAGCACTTATTGAACTAGACTTGGATTCCACAGTACGTGGACAACAGTTGCTTGGCAAGCAAAGTGACTATCTAGGAGCACTCGTAGAATTAAATCTTGCTGCTACAGAAATGAACCGTGATAAAAGTCTATCCCTCAAAGGCGTCATTTCTCGACAACGTTTTCAAGAATCAACAGCTAAGTATCGTCAACTCAAAACACGAGTAGAACAATATCAACAATCCCTTGAACTAGCGGGAATGAGCAAAGCAGCAGTTGTTAAGCTTAAGAGAACACAAAAGATGTCACCTTATGATCTTGCTCGAAACGAAAGCAAGTCACTAAAATACCAAGAGTCGAGCGTTAAATACCGACAACTTAAAACTAGGGCAGAGCATTTTCGACAAGTATTAGAATTAGCAGGAATGAGTAAGTCTGCTATTAAGACTTTGACTAAAACACATAAATTATCTCCTTTACTAGAAGTCAAATCTCCTTTAAGTGGGGTTGTTCTAGATCAATCAGTTACACCTGGTAGCCAGTTAGAATCACTCGACCCTATTTACAAAGTAGGCTATTTAACGCCTTTGTGGATTGAAATACATGTTCCGCTAGATAAACTAGGTGATGTTACTATTGATACAAAAGTCAGAATAGTGAACCCACCACTAGAAGGTAAGGTGATTACCGTTGGGCGCATGGTGCATGGTGCAGACCAAGGCGTTTTGGTTAGGGCCACTGTGAACGAAAAAACCGATCAACTCCGACCAGGCCAATTTGTACAGTCCCAAATTGCTCACTCAAACGGCAATAATGTAAAATGGTTTCGCATACCTCGAAACTCATTGGTAAGAAATAATGAAAAAACGTGGGTTTTTCTAAAGAAAAAAAATGGTTTTCAGCCTCTCCCTATAAAAATTGAAAAAGAAGAAGCAGATAGTTTAGTAATCAGTGGGGATATCTCAAATGATTTAGCAGTGGTAATAAACGGTGCAGCGGCCTTAAAATCAATTTGGCTTGAGGGTGCTGAATAATGTTATCTTCCTTAATCCGCTTCTCCCTAACACAACGAATATTGATGTTATTGGTTACGGTTCTATTAGCGGGTGCTGGGTGGTTTTCCTTTAAAGCAACGCCAATTGATGCATTCCCTGACGTGTCTACCCCTCAAGTAAAAATCATTATTAAAGCAGCAGGAATGACCCCCGAAGAAGTTGAAGCTAGAATAACTTCACCCATAGAAGTTGAAATGTTAGGTATTCCTAACATGGAAATTTTACGCTCAGTCGCAAAATATGCCCTTACCGATATAACGGTTGATTTTGTGGATGGCACGGATGTCTATTGGGCACGCCAACAAGTTGCGGAAAGATTAGGGGCAATTTGGGGGGATCTACCCGATGGTATAAGTGGTGGCATTGCCCCATTGACAACACCACTTGGCGAAATGCTCATGTTTACTGTCGAAGGTGGAAACATCTCCATGATTGAACGTCGAGACCTACTAGACTGGGTCATTCGACCTGCATTGAGAACAGTGCCAGGAGTCGCTGATGTTAATGCATTAGGAGGAAAAGTACGTACGTTTGAAATTATTCCAGATAATGCTCGTCTAGTATCAAGGGGGATTAGCATGGAAAAACTGCATACTGCCCTAAGGGAAAATAATCGTAATGACGGTGCCGGTCGTCTTAATGATGGTGAAGAGGTGCTACTCGTTCGTACAAATGGCAGTATCGAAACGTTAGATGATGTGAAAAATATTATAGTTCGCTCAGATTTAGCCGAGCCTGTTCGTGTTGAAGACGTAGCAAGTGTGCGCACGGGATCCTTAACGCGTTACGGTGCAGTTACCCATAATGGTGTAGGAGAAGTCGTCCAAGGCCTTGTATTGGGACTTCGCGGAACCAACGCTGGTGATTTAGTAAATAACGTTGAGGAAATGCTGGATACAATACGTTCCAGTTTGCCCGATGGGGTGAAAATAAATACCTTTTACAGCCGTGGTAATCTTGTTGATCGTGCTGTTGGCACCGTCAGCAAAGCAATGGCAGAAGCAACAGTTCTGGTGCTAGTTTTACTAGTGCTTTTTTTAGGCAACTTACGGGCAGCACTCACCGTTGCTTTGGTATTACCATTAGCGGCTTTATCTACTTTTATTCTGATGCGCCAATTTGGGTTATCTGCAAACTTAATGTCATTGGGTGGTCTCACAATAGCGATAGGTATGTTAGTAGATTCTGCAATCGTGGTGGTAGAAAATATAATTACCCATATCGCGCACCACCAAGGAAAACAAAAGCTTCCTCGGATACACATCATTTATCGTGCTGTTAAAGAAGTCTCAGTAGCTGTTACATCAGGTATTTCCATTATCATAATCGTTTTCTTACCTCTGTTAACCCTACAAGGCCTTGAAGGGAAACTCTTTATTCCTGTTGCATTAACAATTGTATTTGCCTTAAGTAGCTCACTGATCCTATCACTGACTGTTATCCCTGTTCTAGCTTCATTTTTACTTGGAAAGGTTTCCCATAAAGAACCTTTGTTGGTTCGTTTATTACTTAAAGTTTATATGCCTGTTTTGCGTCTTTCCTTAAAATTTAGTCGCTCGGTTGTCTTGGTAGCAATGCTGTTACTACTCGGAGCTGGTTATCTTTATACACAGGTTGGCAAAACGTTTATGCCAACATTAGACGAGGGAGATATCATTGTTCAATTAGAAAAGTTACCATCAATTAGTTTAGAGCAATCAATAGCTCTTGATTTGCAATTCCAAAAAGTATTATTAGAAAGGGTCCCTGAAGTTAAAGGTGTCGTGGCACGAACAGGATCAGATGAGCTAGGGCTTGACCCAATGGGCTTAAATGAGACGGATAGCTTTTTAGTATTAAAACCACAAAGTGAGTGGAAAGTTAACAATAAAGAGGAGCTTATTGAAAAAATACGCGATGTATTAAATGATTTCCCTGGAATTGCTTTCACCTTTACACAGCCCATAGAAATGAGAGTTTCGGAAATGCTTACTGGCGTTAGAGGTGATTTAGCGATTAAAGTTTTTGGCGAAAACTTTGATGATTTAAATACCACTGCTGACCTAATTGTTAACTCTATATCAGGCATTGAAGGCGCAGAAGATGTTTATTCGCCCCGAAATGATGGAGCTCAATATTATAAGTTAGTCGTTGATCGTGTTGCTACTGGGCGCTTGAGTTTAAGTATTGACACCTTGTTAGACATGTTACGGGCACAAATTGAAGGACTTCAAGTTGGAACAGTTTATGAGGGTACTCGGCGAATTCCGCTAGTGATAAAAGGCTCTAAAAGCTTAAGAGATTCACCCGCTCAATTTACAGGCTTACAGCTCTCTTTAGAAAATGGACAACGTATTCCATTAACCGAGCTTGTCAAAATAGAGCGAGTAGAAGGCCCCGTGTCCGTAAACCGCGAGCAGGGAAAACGTTTTGCCGTAATTGTTGTCAATGTTTCTGGGCGCGATTTAGTTGGCTTTGTTGAAGAGGCAAAAAGAAAGATTGCTGATGAGATTAAGTTACCCATAGGTTATTACCTCGAATGGGGTGGTCAATTTGAGAATCAACAGCGTGCTGCTGAACGTTTGTCTATTGTAGTTCCAGTTGCCATTGGGCTTATCTTTCTTATTTTATTTACTACGTTTCGTTCCGTGCGGCAAGCTACATTAGTTTTAAGTAATGTCCCATTCGCCATGATTGGCGGTATTATAGCTTTATGGCTAACAGGAGAGTACCTTTCCGTACCTGCATCAGTTGGATTTATCGCTTTACTAGGCATAGCGGTCTTAAATGGTATCGTTATGGTAAGTTACTTTAACCAATTACAATCGATGGGAATACCGCTCGAAGAAATCGTTATTGAAGGTGCTAAAAGACGACTACGCCCTGTACTTATGACTGCAAGTATTGCGGCTTTTGGCTTGATTCCTATCCTTTATGCAACTGGCCCCGGATCTGAAATTCAACGACCTCTCGCAATAGTTGTAGTCGGAGGGTTAATTTCTTCAACCTTACTCACACTTATTCTATTGCCAATATTTTATCGCCGTTTTGGTAGTACCACTGCTCAATGAAACAAGTAATTTAGGAGACTCCTGTGTCTGAAAAAGTTTTATTACACTTAATTATCTCACCATTATTGGAAGATGCCGTTATTGACCTTTTTTTAGAAGATGAGGGGATAACGGGCTTTACAAGTTTTCCCGTTAATGGTCATGGTGTTAGTCACCACTCACTTTCCTCTTCTGAGAAAGTAAGTGGTTATAAACGTCAAATATTATTTCAAACCTATTTATCACAACAAGAAGCTGACTTAGTAATAAAAAAATTAAAAAGTAACTTTAAGGGGAGTGGCATGCATTATTGGACAGTACCCATGTTAGGCTTCGGACGAATAGATTGATACTAACTAAAAATCAACCAAATTCAGTGATATAAAATCAAATAAATTGAATATACCAATACTACAATAAGCCTAAAAGTAACCGTGTAATCAATAGATTCAGCGTTGATAAGCTGCACTTAAACTTCTAACTTTTACCAGCCGTTTGTGTAGCATTTTTCACCAAACTGATCATTTCAATTTGGCTCCACTACATACATCTATATAATGAGCGACGATGAACTTAAAGTTATAACTAAGTTTCAGCTAAGTTTTATACTTTATACTGGCTTGTCAATATAAACATAGTCATAACAAGGGGGAAAGCGGATTAATCATTAGGATAGTGATACATATATGGATAGCCAAAAAAGTAAAGCTAGGCTCTATGAACTAGATTTATTGCGTTTCATCGCAGCAATTTCAGTTCTTTTTTACCATTATACATTTATGGGTTACGCCGAAAACCACATACAAGGCGATTATACCAGCCCCGTTGAATACACCATTCTTGCTCCCTTTGCTCAATACACTTATCTAGGCGTAAACCTATTTTTTATGATCAGTGGTTTTGTCATTTTGCTTTCTGCAAAAAATAGTAGTGCCTTAAAATTTGCCAGCTCTCGCTTTGTTCGCCTTTACCCTGCTTTTTGGGTAGCCGTTACGCTGTCATCAGCTGTGATTTTCTTATTCGGCTCGCCTAACTACTCTGTCAACTTACCCCAGTATATTATGAACTTAAGTATGATAAGTGGTTACGTAGGTATTGATCCTGTAGATGGTGTCTATTGGACGCTATTAATTGAACTTGTTTTTTATGCACTAATTTTCACCGTACTATTGTTTAAAAAATTAGACTATATTGAATTTATTATGGCAATTTGGTTAACCATTATTACCGTCAGTTTATTCTTTACTTTGCCTAAAATTGGTCGCTTTTTATTTTTCCCCGAATGGGGGACCTACTTCATTTCGGGCTCATTAGTATACTTAATTTACCTAAAAGGGCTGGATATGACTCGCGGTCTGTTGTTGTTTGCAGCGTATATTTTAACCCTTTACTTTGCGGTGCTCGAAGCTCAGGAGCTAGAGCGATTTTATGAATTATCATTTTCTAAGACTATACCACTGGTGGTTATTAGCTTTTTTTACCTGATATTTTTCTTAATTGCATTTAATAAAACACAAGCTATTCGGTCAAAAAAACTAAAAACTGTTGGCGCACTGACTTATCCTTTGTATTTAATACACGCTACAATAGGCTTTATCATTTTTAACCATTTTGGTAATACCATTAACCGTTATGCCCTACTCATTGCGGTCATTTTATTAATGATAATAATGGCTTGGGGCATTCATATATTTGCCGAAAAGCCCTTAGCACAATTTTTACAACCTAAATTAAGGAAGTTGTTGAGGCTCTGACCTCACTTTTAACTAATGAAAAATAACCATTCATCATCCATTTATAAACGCACTTTTCTGTCTTTTTTTCTGTTGATAAGCGCTAGTTTATTGAGTGTTACCTCATTCGCCAAAGACAATGCCGTAAAACAGAAAATAAACTTAGATTTCAGCGTTATTCCTATGCATTACGGCTTATTAAATGCCGAGCCTTGGACATGGGGCGAAGCTAAAGGCTTGATTGAGTATGAAGTTAGTTCTGATGTTTCAGCGGGAGACGATCAAATAACACTCAACGGACATGTACTTCACGAGTCTGAACTTTTTGTTTATTTATCTTATTCGGGCAAATACCATGTCGCTCAAGTTAAAAGTAAAGATGACAATACTTACCACTTAGAAGATCAAATACGTGGAGGAATTTCAGCAGGCCCTAATGTCTGGAACTTTTACGAAAATGGCTCCCACCCTAATACAGCAGGTCATAAAGCTATCGCTGATTTTGCCATAGAGCATCTAAACACTGCAAATATTGAAAATAAAAAGCATGTTTTTATCGGTGATAGCTGGTTTGCTGAAGGTACCTTTATTGATAGGTTCTCCTCACAAATAGCTGGAAGTCATGTGATTAACAAAGCCGTGCATGGCAGAACATCCTCCGAAGCACTTTTAGCATTTGATACAGATTTATCAAACGTAGACTCGCCTGATTTTATTTGGGTATCTTTAGGTACTAATGATTACTGGAACAGACCAATTATCACTAGCCATGAATATATTAAAAATATAGAAAACATCATTCTAAAAGTGAATACGCTAGGTGCAAAAGCAATAGTCATTGATGCCTCCGTAGGAATCTATGACGACGGTACAAGTCAGCCCAAAGCGCGATCTGATAACTATGCTAATGCTTTGCATACATTAAAAAACAATTCTAAATCTTCAGCTGGAAGCCTGCACATAATTGATTTGTTTTCACTGTTAGCCCTCTGGTCTTTTTTCGCTTTTGCAAGAAAGAAGACTAACTTAAGGAAACTCTGAATAACCTAGCTGAGTTCTGGCAACGCCAAGTTTTCAAGTTCGAGGCATTGATTTTAAGCATAGTCATTCTGCATGCGCTTTTAAGTCATTTGCAAGCAAAGCACTAAATATGGTTAAAAATCAATAACGAAGAAGTTGGAAACTTGGCTAAACCGCGCTAGCTAATAAGAGATCAAATCCTAGTCGTGATTATTTAAGGCGAACAAAAAGGGAGCACTTGGCTCCCTTTTTGTTATTACTTGAGACCAGTTAAAAGTCTCTATTAGCGTTCTTAGATTACTTTAAGCGGTACTTAATACCCATGCTCAACTTCTGGTCTAAATCATCCTTAGCATCAGTTTTTACTAATGTAGCTGTAATATTGTAAGCGAGCTGATTACCGAGTTGATAGTTAAATGCAGAGCTTAATGTATGGTTTGTAATCGCATCAACATTATCTGATTTACTATAATCGACAGTCCACTTGTTTTCCCAGTCAATCACGTCTGAAATTTCATGCGTAAGAGACATATTATTTTTCACAATATAACTTTTATTACTATCTTTTAAAGTAGTCGTTAGGATAGCTTCATTCGAGAATTGGGTTTGATTTCCTATAGGACGGTGATATTCCGCACCCACCTCAACAGCAGGCTTGCCTGTTTCACCATCATAATCGCTTAGAACAGCACCAATACCCGCACGTACTAACCATCCATGCTTACGTGTAGAAATTCTCTCATTACCTAATACATCATTTGCTCTGATTGCTCCACGAGCACCAATAGTTCCACCAAGTACTTTTTCAATATCAGCTACCCAATATTGTTGGTAATATCTTACACCATGCTTACTACGGTACTCAGCTTCTTTAGCAATGATAGTTGCAATCTCTTGGTATTTGTCGTTTGAAGGCTCTGCCGTTAGGCTGCCATTATTTCGCAATGCTGCTACAACACGAATAGCACGAGCCATTGGGGTTACATTTACAACACGGCCATAACCTAAACCAGCTGTAACTTTTGAAAATGCTTTCTGCTGACCTTTCTTAGCACCAACTTCACCTTTTCCATACCAAAAGGCTCCTTTTGAACCTGCACGAAAATACTTATCCATTGTTGCAGAACCAAATGTCTGATAAGTATTTGTAGCCGCCTCACCATTAGTTGAACTACGCTTTTTGCTACCTGATGCAGTAAAGTCATACTTAATATTGCGGCTTGGTGTACTCAACACTTTTTCAAAATCTAACCCCAAGTTCATATCATAACTTGCGCGTTGCTGGTTACCGTCAGCCGCATTAAAGTTCCCCGTTACATAAGCATCGCTATAAGCAGAGCTAGCTTCTTTGTATGAAATAATGGATGGCGCTGCATATGCGCTTAACGTGAAAACTGATGTGGTTAATGCAACAACACCTGAAATAACTATTTTTTGATAACTCATAAAGTACTACTCCCTTAAATTAAATAATTAATGAGGCTTGTTATAATCTTAGTTTATTAAATCCCATTAGAAACCATAAGATGACTCATGATCTATTGTAAGAATACAACAAATTAATAACAAGTCAAATATAAGGGTATTCTTATATAGAAAAAAAGTACTGAATTTTATATTGGTCAATTATAGCCATGAAACTTATCAAACATCTCTGGCACAAAGAGTGATATTTGCGGCACAAACGTTATCAACATTAAGAAGAATAAGAGTAGTAATAACCATGGCAGAGAAGCACTAATCGCCCAGCCCATACTTTTATTAGTGATCCCTGAAATTACAAACAAGTTTAACCCTACCGGTGGCGTTATCATGCCTATCTCCATATTAACGACCATGATAATTCCGAGGTGAATAGGATCTATTCCTAGTTTTGTCGCTATCGGGAAAAGTATCGGCGCCATGATGAGTAATATCGCCGATGGCTCCATAAAGTTACCAGCAATTAATAGTAGCAAATTTACCACTAGCAAAAACCCCCATGCGGGCAACCCCCACGCAATAATTGTTTCTGCAATTTGATGTGGAATACGTTCAGTTGTTAAAACGTGTGCGAATAAAATGGCATTACCAATAACGAATAGCAACATTATGGACACTTTCGAGGCATCTAATATGACTTTTTGTACTTCTTTATCGAAGAAGCTTTTAGGCAATGCACTCGCCATTTGCCATGTGTTTCTTGAAACAGCGGTGACTAATCCTTCGCCTTTTTTGCGCCAAGGTAAATGCTTTAATGGGCCAATATCCCGATAACCAAACACCGCAATAAAAAAGGCATAAACACTGGCGACTGCGGCGGCTTCTGTTGGGCTAGCAACACCCCCATAAATTGCACCTAGTACAATGAAAATCAGCATCAAGCCACCTAGCGCCGTTAAGCCAGATTTTGCAATTTTTTTAAATCCCGGGAAAGGCGATGACGGCAACCCTTTAATACGCGCATAAATATATATCGCTATCATTAAAATCACGCCCATCAGAATTCCGGGTGCCATTCCTGCCATAAACATACGCGCGGCTGATACCTCCGTTGCTGCGGCATAGACTAACATAACGATTGAAGGTGGAATTAAAATACCTAAAGTGCCAGCTGTACTTATAACACCTGCGGCAAACTTTTCAGGATAGCCAACCCGCGTCATGCCGACAATAACAATTGCACCTATGGCTGCAACCGTTGCCGGTGATGACCCTGAAACTGCAGCAAAAAGCATGCAAGCAAGTACCCCTGCCATCGCTAAACCACCACGAATATGCCCCACAATATCAATCGCAAAATCTATAATTCGTTTTGCCACTCCCCCTGTAGAAAGAAAGGCAGAAGATAGTATAAAGAACGGAATTGCTAAAAATGTATAGTGCTCTGAAAGTGCCTCAAATAATTTTAGTGCGATTGATGCAAGTGAATCATCCGCAAATAAAAGAATCGTCACGATGCTTGAAAAACCCAGTGAAACAGCAACGGGTACGCCAATCATCATGCAAAAGAATAGAAGAAAGAATAACGTAGGTATGACGAAAGATTCCATTATTTATGCCCTCCGCTATTACTTATAGCAGAGGCGGAATCTAATGCTGCTTCTGCCTTAATTTGAGCCACTAATTCAAGGCTCTCTTGCGCTTCATCAATATGCGAAAAACCTTCTGCATCTCCTTTTAATATTTTGATAAATAATTGTAAAAAACGAAATAAAAGAAACAAAAAACCAAGAAAAATAATACTTTCTGACATCCAGCGCAGCACTTCCAAATCTTCCATTTCAAGCTCAATTTGATGAAGTTTAGCAAGGTAATTCCAAGCGCCAATCATAAAAATCAGACAATACGCAATACAAACCGAAACCGACAATAAACCCATCGCCACACGTGTTTTCTTAGGAAATAGTTTTACAAAACTATCAACCCCAATGTGCGCGCCAACTTTTACGCCGTAGGATGCTCCAAATAAAACGAACCACGCCATCATATACAGTGTCACTTCTTGCGACCAACTAATTCCCGTATTAAAACCAAAACGTAAAACGACTTCAGAAAACACCAGCAAGGTCATCCCGACTAGTAACAAGGAGAGGAAACTCTCTTCAAATTTATTGATAAGATTAGCAAACATTTTTAACCTTCCTAAAATCAATACCTATTAAATGAGACCTTTGCACGAGTTTGTGAACGAAAGAAACGGCAAGTATTAATAATCAATCGAGTTACCCGCTAAAAAAACAAGCTGTAAGCTCGCTGAAATTATTTTCAACGATAAGCCGTGAGATTTTAGTCATCATCTGATTCGTGCAAAGGTCTCTAAATATACAAAAGGCGTACCGAATAGGTACGCCTTTTTAAACAGACTTACAAGCAACTCTGCTATTTATTAGCAGAAATTGCTGCATCCAATAAGTCTTTACCAACTATTGGTTCAAACTTTTTCCAAACAGGCTTCATCATATCAACCCATTGCTGACGCTGCTCTTTAGTTAGCTCGATAACATTTGTGCGCTTACTATCAATGATCGTTTGCTTATCACTTTTAGATTTTTCTGCTGCTACTTTATTACCAAAGGCAATTGCTTCGTCCAATGTTTTCTTTAATTCTGTGCGAATATCAGCATCCAAGCCATTCCAAAACTCTGCTGATGTCACAACCATGTAATCTAAAAGACCATGATCAGATGAGGTAATATTATCTTGAACTTCATAGAATTTTTTCGAAAGAATATTCGACCAAGTGTTTTCTTGTCCATCTATTGCCTTAGTTTGTAATAAGGTAAATACCTCAGAGTAAGGCTTCTTTAAAGGGGTTGCACCTACCGCTTCAAACTGCGCCGCCAAAACATCAGAAGACATAATGCGAAACTTTAAGCCCTTCGCATCCGCAGGTACATGCAAGGGTTTTGATGCAGACATCTGCTTCATTCCGTTGTGCATATAACCCAAACCAATCAAACCTTTCTTTTCAACTGACTTTAACAAGCCTTGACCAGCCTCACTTTGCTGAAATTTCTCGGCTGCTGCCATATCATTGAACAAAAACGGCAGATCAAAAATTTGTAATTTTTTGGTGTACTTTTTAAACTTAGATAATGAAGGCGAAGCAAGTTGTACATCACCTAAAAGCAACGCTTCTAACACTTTATTGTCACCAAATAACTGACCATTGGGGAATATTTCTACTTCAACTTTGCCTTTTAAACGCTCAGCAACTAATTCTTTAAACTTAGTTGCCATTTGTCCTTTGGGTGTATTCTCAGCAACCACATGAGAGAACTTAAGCTTTATAGGGGCTGCTTGTGCTGCCATTGATAGCGACAACACTGCCGTACTGATTAAAGCTGTTAATATTTGTTTCATTGACATGAAATGCTCCTTAATTTATCTGCATGATTATCGTAAACTTAGTTTCTTAATCATAGTTTAAAAAAGTACAATAAACCTAATAAATTTCTATACTAAACTCCCAAACCACCATGAAACAAACCGAATACCACATCAGCATTGAGCAAGATGAGAAAACCGCTATCGACTGGCTGGCTAACGCAATGATAAAAGAAAACTTATCACAATCTTTACCTCACCCTCTATCACGCAATGCACTCAAAGACATTATGCAAAAAGGCTGCGTATGGATTGAAACACAAGATGCACAAGGGCAACGCTTTACACAACGCCTACGTCGCGCTAAAAAAGTATTAAAAAAAGACGATATGCTACATTGTTACTACGATGAAAAGGTACTCAATACTCAGCCACCTATTGCCACCTTAATCAGTGACGAAGGCGCTTATAGTATTTGGAATAAACCTGCTGGAATGCTATCACAAGGTTCAAAATGGGGGGATCATTGCACAATCTATCGCTGGGCAGAAAAGCACTTACAACCCGAGAGAGCTGCCTTTATTGTGCATCGGCTTGATCGTGCTGCCAGCGGCTTAATTATATTAGCGCATAAAAAACAAGTGGCATCACAATTTTCAGTAATGTTTCAACAACGACTTATTAAAAAACACTACCACGTTCATGTAAAAGGAGACTTCTCAGCGTTACTTCCTAAAGGAAAAAACCAATTAACCGTAAATAACGAACTTGATGGCAAAAGTGCGATAAGCCATTTTAGCTTGATCAACTACAGCGAGAATGATGATAGTTCCCAACTTGAAGTAACGATAGAAACCGGACGAAAGCATCAAATTAGAAAGCATTTAATGGGGCTGAACTACCCTGTTATGGGCGACCGACTGTATGGCGTTTCTCCTCACCACATCAGCGCTAACAATAATGAGAAAAAATTAGAAAGTAGCCCTAAAAAAATCAATGAAGCACTACAATTACTTGCCACAACACTCTCTTTTGAATGCCCTATCTCTCAACAACAAAAAGTTTATACAATTGACATTGGTCAATGCTAGACACTGTTTAACGGCGTATATTAGTACGCACTTATAGAGCAAATGACACTCCTCCTAGTCTTGCCCTTAAGAGTCAGCCCGCTTTTTTATAAGCGGGTTTTTTACGCCTACTTTCATAGGTTTAAACTATACTAAGGCTATGAAATCAATAATACAATTCACTATAGTATGTTTCTTTATCATAGGAGTAATAACAGTGAACGCATTAGAAATTGGAAAACCAGCTCCCGACTTTAACCTAACGGATCAACACAATCAGCCACAAACCTTAAGGAAAATGAAAGGAAAATGGGTTGTTTTATATTTTTACCCCAAAGATGAAACCCCGGGCTGTGTCGCAGAAGCCTGTAGTTTTCGCGATAACATCGTTGCCATTAAAGCTAAAAATACCGTGGTTATTGGAGTAAGTGTCGATAACAATGAAAGCCACGAACTGTTTGCCGAGAATCATCAGCTACCCTTTATTCTTTTAGCAGACCCAAAGGGAAGTGTTGCCAAAAAGTATGGCTCGTTACGAAATTTAGTACTTTTTAAAATCGCTAAACGACACAGCTTTATCATCG
>Ga0256839_1002141_pt1 | contig 22568 bp, 22 predicted proteins | sample 354166metaG_FD_185968 | JGI IMG/M metagenome (GOLD analysis project Ga0256839, IMG submission 185968) | Hydrothermal vent microbial communities from Mid Atlantic Ridge, Atlantic Ocean - 354-166 | ecosystem: Environmental > Aquatic > Marine > Hydrothermal vents | place: Atlantic Ocean: Mid... | reverse complement strand
CCACTCCCGCAACTTTCTGATGCGGAAAGGGTTTGCTTCGTGGCACGGCTCCTGCACCCGGGTGGGCACGACCCGGCGCCGGAGGTGCCGGTCGCCAACGAGCGAACCAAACGAAAGGGGAGAGCAAGCGATGAACGGCATGCGCATCAGGCAGACGGCCCTGGCGGCGGCGCTGGCCGCGGCCACCCTCGGCACCGCCCGGGCCGAGATCACGGCCAACGTGGCCCTGACCACGGACTATGTCTTCCGCGGCGTGTCCCAGACGAACGAGGCGGCGGCGATCCAGGGCGGCTTCGACTTCACGCACGCGAGCGGCTTCTATGCCGGCCTGTGGGGCTCCAACGTCAGCGGCACCCTCTACAACGGCGGCACCCTGGAGCTCGACACCTATCTGGGCTACGCCACCGAGCTCGGGGGGATCGGCGTGGACGTGGGCGTGCTGCGCTACAACTACCGCAATGCCTCGCCCAGCACGAACTACGAGGAGCTCTATCTGGGCCTTTCCTACGGGCCGGTTAGCCTGACCTACTACCGCGGAGTCAACCTCGGCAACCCGCGTCTCGGCGACTATCTGGACCTGTCGGCCGAGCACGAGCTCTCGGGGCTTTTCACCGTGTCGGCCCATGTAGGATGGTGGAACGCCGTCAGCGGCGGGCAGGACTACACCGACTACAAGGTGGCCGTCTCCAAGGACGTGCTCGGTGTCGGCCTCGAGCTCGCCTACACCGACACTGACATGAACGCCACCGAGTGCACCGCCTTCGCCGGCTCCACCGACTGGTGCGACGGGCGCGTGGTGCTGACCGTTTCCAAGGAGATATGAGGGCTGGTGCGGCGGCAGGCGCCGCCGCCAGCGGGAGGTTGCGACGATGAAGCTGGTCATGGCGATCATCAAGCCCTTCAAGCTCGACGACGTGCGCGAGGCGCTGTCGGAGATCGGGGTGCAGGGCCTGACCGTCACGGAGGTGAAAGGCTTCGGGCGGCAGAAGGGTCACACCGAGCTCTACCGCGGCGCCGAGTACGTGGTCGACTTCCTGCCCAAGGTGAAGATCGAGGTGGCGCTCAACGACGACCTCGTCGAGCGCGCCATCGAGGCCATCTGCAAGGCCGCCAACACGGGCAAGATCGGCGACGGCAAGATCTTCGTGTTCAACCTCGAGCAGGCGGTCCGGATCCGCACAGGCGAGACCGGCCCCGACGCGCTCTGAACACCTGGAGGTGGAGAAGATGGCACGCAGCAAGCTCTACGGTGGCCTGGGTGCGCTGGCGGCCGGGGCGCTGGCCCCCTCGCTGGCCCTGGCCGACGAGCTCAACTCGGGCGACACCGCCTGGATGATCACGGCCACGGCCCTGGTCCTCATGATGACCATCCCGGGCCTGTCGCTCTTCTACGCCGGCATGGTCCGCAGCAAGAACGTGCTCTCGGTGCTGATGCAGTGCTTCGCCATCACGGGGCTGATGACGGTCCTGTGGGCGCTGTACGGCTACAGCATCGCCTTCGGCGGCGAGGGGGCCTTCTGGGGCGGCCTGGACAAGGCCTTCCTCAAGGGGGTGACCGTCGAGAGCATGAGCGGGACCATCCCCGAGACGGTCTTCATGACCTTCCAGATGACCTTCGCCATCATCACGCCCGCGCTCATCGTGGGCGCCTTCGCCGAGCGCATGAAGTTCTCGGCCATGCTGGCCTTCATGGCGCTGTGGCTGACCTTCGTCTACGCGCCCATCGCGCACTGGGTATGGGGCGAGGGCGGCTGGCTGGGCGGCCGCGGCATCCTGGACTTCGCCGGCGGCACCGTGGTGCACATCAACGCCGGCATCGCGGGCCTGGTGGCGGCGCTGGTCGTCGGCAAGCGCCTGGGCTATCCCAACACGCCCATGCCGCCCCACAATCTGGGCCTGACCGTGGTCGGCGCCTCGCTCCTGTGGGTGGGCTGGTTCGGCTTCAACGCCGGCTCCGAGCTCGCCGCCGACGGCACCGCCGGCATGGCCATGGCGGTGACCCAGATCGCCACCGCGGCCGCGGCGCTGGCCTGGATGTTCAGCGAGTGGATCTCACACGGCAAGCCTAGCGTGCTGGGCATCGCCTCGGGCGCGGTCGCGGGGCTGGTGGCCATCACCCCGGCCTCCGGCACGGCTGGCCCCATGGGCGCGCTGGTGATCGGCCTCGCCTCCGGTGTGGGCTGCTTCATCGCCGCCACCAAGGTCAAGCGGGCGCTGGGCTACGACGACTCGCTCGACGTCTTCGGCGTGCACGCCATCGGCGGCATCATCGGCGCGGTGCTGACGGGCGTCTTCTGCGCCCCGAGCCTGGGCGGCGCCGGCTTCGGCGAGGGTATCGAAAGCATCGGCCAGCAGGTGGGCGTGCAGCTCGTCGGCGTCGGCGCCACGGTGGTCTACACCGCGGTCGTGAGCTTCATCCTGCTCAAGATCGTGGATGTGATCATCGGCCTGCGCGTGACCGAGGAGCAGGAGACCGAGGGCCTCGACCTCGCCCTGCACGACGAGCGCGGCTACATCCTCTGAGACGGAGCCTGCGTCAGGGAAGCGCGGACGGGCGCCCTCGGGCGCCCGTTCTTTTTGCGCCCGCGGTGACGAGGGCGGTGCCAGGACCGGGCGCTGAAGGGCGGCGCCGGGGCGACGGCACCGTCCTTGTCTGGTCCGACCCGTTTCGCCGCCCGGCTGGTGCCGTGCTCGCCCCGCTTTGACGCGGGGCCGCGGCCTGGGCTATAAGCGCACGTGCGCTGGGTGACCCTGGAGGGAGGATCGAGCGATGGATATCAGAAGCAAGCGCATGCTGGCGGCGGCACTGCTGGCCGCGGTGGTGGTGCCGGCGACGGCGGCGGATCGGTCTGCGGGCGGCCTCTACGGGGGCATCGCAGGCGGCCGGTCGGAGGCGCGCGACGCCTGCGAGCAGTTCAGCGCCGCCTTTCCGGGTGCAGCCTGCGACCGTTCGGGGACGGGCTGGCGCGTGACGGCGGGCTACCAGCCGTTGCGCTTCCTCGCGGTCGAGTTCGAATACGCCCGCCTCGGCGAGGCGGATGCGGCAGCCACCATCGGAGGTGCGACCGTCCAGGCCAGGGCCCGCGCCGAAGGCGTGGGCGTCCTGGTCTCGGGCGGCTTCCCGGCCGGTGACCGGCTCGAGCTCTTCGTCAAGGCGGGGCTGTTCCGTTGGGAGGCCGAGGCGGAGGCGGGCGCGAGCCGGGTGAGCGACGACGGCCAGGATCCCACCTTCGGCCTCGGGGCCCGATGGCGGCTGCAGGCCCCCTTCTGGTTGACGGCCGAGTGGCGCCGCTACCGGGACGTGGGCGAGCGCGATGTCACGGGTCGCTCCGACGTGGACCTGGTCACCCTCGGTCTCGAGCTGCGTCCCTGACGCGGATGGCACGGCGCGAGACCCTGCGGGGGAGGAGGGCGCATATGAACGCCATGTGCAAGGCATGCCTGTCCGCCGATTCAGTCGCTTGCCGTCCCCTGCGCATGGCGGCGGTTTTTTGACAGTGTGCTTGGAGTGCGCTATAAGCGAACGTGGCCCAGCGCCGGGGCGTTGCGGGCCGTCACCTGAGGATTCGACGGGAGGGTAGAGAATGGTCTGGTCAGGATTCGATGACACCAACAAGAAAGGCCGGAGCAGGCTGCTGGTCGCCGGCGCCGCCGCCTTGGTCGTCCTCCACGGCGAGGCCGACGCCGAGGGCTGGTCGGTGCGTGCCGCCGCTTCAGCCGGCAAGCAGATCGATCTCATCAACGCCGAAGGGGGCGATCGGCAGGACCCTTTCTACAATGTATCCGGCGCCGTGATGTACTCGACCCGCGAGGGCTTCTACGTGCAGGGCAGCCTCGAGTACGAGCGGCTCTTCAATATGAGGGATGACGGGCCTCAAGACCTGACCATGACCGGGATCCACGTCGGCTTCCGGCGCGCGGGCTCGTGGTCCGTGGGCGGGCTGGTGGCGGCGGTCCGCGGCAATATCGTCGACCGCACCGATACCTTCATCGACACGGGCACACTTGTCGCCGGTGAGGTCACCTGGCAGAGGCCCGGCTTCTCCATCCACGGCCAGCTCGGCGGGGGCGAGATCGATGTCGATCCCAGCTCGGGCGAAGGCTTCATCGACGGCACGTTCTGGCGGCTGATGGCGCGGCTGTATCCGAGCGAGAGGCTTCTCGTCGAGTTCGACTACACCAGCGCCTACTCCAGGGATTACACCGACGGTCACGACGGAACGTGGAACACCTTCGAGGCACGCCTCTTCCGGCAGCTCAGCGGACCCTGGTCCGCCTATCTGGGCTGGCGCACGGCCAACTACTTCGTCGACGATGACGATGAGGCCCATCTGGCGGAGGATTCCTTCTTCGTTGGGGTGAGCTACCAGGCCGGCGGCTCGCCACGCGCCTTCGACCGGGAAGGCGCCTCGTTCACGCTGCCCTTCGCCGTTGCCCGCGGCGCTGGCTACACCGAGGCGGTTGACCGATGGTGATGCGCCGGGCGCTACCGGCGGGCTGATCCTCGGCCGGGGGGGCGGGGGGGGGCCGGGCCCACCCCGCCTCTCCTGCTCCGATGCAGGCGTGGTCGCCACGCACGTCTTCCCGGCAACGATTTCCGGCTCCCCGCCGCCGGAATCACGCACCGCCGCCAGCCCGGGATTCCGAGGGCGTCGCAGGGTGCGACGGGCGGGTCCTTCCCTCAGGGCTGGCGCGGTCCGGGAGCTGGAAGGCTTGTGCCCGCAGCCGGGACGGTCCAAGCACAAAGCGCACAACAGCAAGATGGAAACTCTGATCGATCCCCACAGCGGATCGATCAGAGTTTCCTCATCATTCAGCCTTTCCGATCCTTCAAAAGGGGTCTCCAGGGCGTGCAAGGCACGCAAAGGATCGCGCGGCTCGCGGCCGCGCCCTGCGGTGCGGTGGACGGCCCCTTGCCTCCCGCCCGGCGCCCTTTTGCGGGGCCCCCTCAGCGGCGCCAGGCGGCGGCGAGCGCGGCGAGCGCCGCCGCCCCCAGCGCCCAGCTCGCCCAGGGCAGGCCCGCCCAGGCGGGCCCGCCGAGCGGGGCGGCGAGCAGCGCCGCCACCAGGAGCCCCGCGCCGGTGACGGCGCGCACGGTGCGCCGGTTGGCGGCGCGGATCTCGCGCCGGATGCCTTCGAGGGCATGGTCGCCGAGGCGCACCTCGAGCTCGCCCGCGGCGGCCCGCTCGAGCGTGCGGTGCGCGAGCCGCGGCAGCTCGGGCAGCTGCTCGCTCCAGCGCGGCAGCTCCTTGCGCGCCCGCGCGGCGAGCGCCCGCACGCCGGTGCGGCTGCGCATCCAGCGCTCCAGGAAGGGCCTGGCCGTCTGCCACAGGTCGAGGTCGGGATAGAGCTGGCGCCCCAGGCCCTCGATGTTGAGGAGCGTCTTCTGCAGCAGCACGAGCTGCGGCTGGATCTCCATGTGGAAGCGGCGCGCGGTCTGGAAGAGCCGAAGCAGCAGCCGCCCGAAGGAGATCTCCTTGAGCGGGCGCTCGAAGATGGGCTCGCACACGGCGCGGATGGCCATCTCGAACTGCTCCACGCGCGTGCCGGCCGGCACCCAGCCCGACTCCACGTGGAGCTCGGCCACGCGGCGATAGTCGCGGTGGAAGAAGGCGAGGAAGTTCTCGGCGAGATACCGCTGGTCGTCGGGCCCGAGCACGCCCATGATGCCGAAGTCCACCGCCATGTAGCGCGCGCGCGCGGGCTCCGACACGTCCACGAAGATGTTGCCGGGGTGCATGTCGGCGTGGAAGAAGTTGTGGCTGAAGACCTGGGTGAAGAAGATCTCCACCCCCGTCTCGGCCAGCCGTCTGAGGTCCACGCCGGCCGCCCGCAGGGCGGCCACGTCGCTGACGGGCACGCCGTGGATGCGCTCGAGCACCATCACCTCGCGTCGGCAGTACGGCCAGTGCACCTCGGGCACGTAGAGCAGGGGCGAGCCCTCGAAGTTGCGCCTGAGCTGCGAGCAGTTGGCCGCCTCGCGCATGAGGTCGAGCTCGTCCATGAGGGTGCGCTCGAACTCGGCCACCACCTCCACCGGGCGGAGCCGCCGGGCTTCGCGCACGTAGCGCGCAAGGAGCCGGGCCAGCAGGTACATGAGGCGCAGGTCGCGCCGGATGATGCGCTCGATCCCTGGCCGCAGGACCTTGACCACCACCTCGCGCCCGTCGGCGAGCCGCGCCGCATGCACCTGCGCGATGGAGGCCGAGGCGAGCGGCGTGTCCTCGAAGGCGGCGAAGGCCTCCGTGACCGGCCTGGCGAGCGCGCGCTCGACGATGCGGCGCGCCTCGACGGCGGGGAAGGGCGGCACCCGGTCCTGCAGGCGCGCGAGCTCGTCGGCGATGTCGTCCGGGAGCAGGTCGCGGCGCGTGGAGAGGATCTGGCCGAACTTGACGAAGATGGGGCCCAGGTCCTCGAGGGCGCGGCGGATGCGCACGCCCCGCGGCACCCCGCGCGCGAGCCACCAGCCCGGGGTGAGGAAGGCGAGGAAGCGCAGCGGGCGCAGCCAGGGGGTGGCGAGCAGCAGCTCGTCGAGCCCGTGGCGGGCGAGCACCCACTGGATGCGCCCGAGGCGCAGCAGGTCGCCCGGCCGCAGCACTAGGCGCCGCCTCCCCGGCGCGCCGCCGCCTCCAGGCGGGCGATGCGCGCCTCAAGGCGCTCGACGTCGTCGCGCAGGCGGTCCACCGCGTCCAGGAAGCCTTCCAGCTCGGCGCGCGGCGGCAGGTCGCGTGCCTCCTCGGTGAGGTGCTCGACGGCGTCGCGGGCGAGGCGGCCGGCGGCGTCGCGGGCCCAGGCCAGCCCCGCACGGGCGGCCCGGCCGAGCTGGCGCGCGGGGATGTCGCCCAGCCAGCGGGCGGCGAGCCCCTCCCAGTCCACGGGTGATCCTTTGAGGGCCGCCTCCAGCGTGCGGGCCAGCGCCACGTCGCCCGTGATCCGCACCTGGCCTGCCGGTGCGTGGCCAGCGGCCGCCATGCGTGCGAGCGCGAGCGGTGCACCCGCCACCGTCACCTCGGCCTCGTCCGCATCCGCTGCCAGCACGCGCACGCGCCCGCCCTCCGGGCGCAGGGCGAAGCGCAGCCCGAGCCCCAGCACCTCGATCGCCACCACGTGCCCTTCGAGCCCGCGCCAGCGTGCCGCCGCGGCCGTGTCGGCGGCGAGCCAGGCGTCGAAGGCCCCCTGGAGGGCGGCCTCGGCCAGCGGCTGCAGCGGGTGGCGGGCCATGGCGCCCCCCTCAGGCACGCCAGCCCCGATGGACGGCGACGATGCCGCCGCAGAGGTTGTAGTGCTCGCAGCCCTCGAAGCCCGCCTCGCGCATCATGGCCTCGAGCGCGTGCTGGTCCGGGTGCACGCGGATGGACTCGGCGAGATACCGGTAGCTCGCCTCGTCGCCGGCCACCAGCCGGCCCAGGCGCGGCAGCACCGCGAAGGAGTAGAGGTCGTAGAGCGGGCGCAGGGGCGCGAGCCGCAGGCGGGAGAACTCGAGCACCAGCGCCCGGCCGCCCGGGCGCAGCACCCGGTGCATCTCCGCGAGCGCCCGTTCCTTGCGCGTGACGTTGCGCAGGCCGAAGCCGATGGTGACGCAGTCGAAGCTCTCGTCGGCGAAGGGCAGGCGCTCGGCGTCGGCCTGCACCCAGGCGAGCCCCCGGCCCAGGCCCTCGTCCAGCAGGCGGTCACGCCCGCGCGCGAGCATCGGGCCGCTGAAGTCGGCGAGCACCACCTGGCCGGAGGGCCCCGCGTCGCGCGCCAGCAGCCGTGCGAGGTCGCCGGTGCCCGCGGCGAGGTCGAGCACGCGCTCGCCCGGGCGCACCTGGGCGAGCGCCACCGCGAAGCGCTTCCACAGCCGGTGCAGCCCCAGCGACATGAGGTCGTTCATGAGGTCGTAGCGGTCGGCCACCGATGCGAAGACCGCCGCCACGCGCCGGGGCTTCTCCTCCTCCGGCACGCGCTGGAAGCCGAAATGGGTGGTGCCGCCCATGTGCGGGGAGCCGCTCAGCGCTCCTCCCCGTCGCCCGTGCGGCGCCGGTAGCCCTCGGCCTCGCAGCGCTCGAGGTATTCCTTCCAGTAGCGCTCCTGGTTGACGGCGAGGTCGTAGAGCGTGTCCCAGGAGTAGATGCCGGTGTTGTGGCCGTCGTCGAAGTGCAGGCACACGGCATAGTTGCCCACGGGCTCGATCTTCTCGATGTTGACGTCCTCCTTGCCCTTGACGAGCACCATCTCGTCGGGGCCGTGGCCGCGCACCTCGGCCGAGGGCGAGTGGACGCGCAGGTACTCGGCGGGAAGCCTCGCGCGGGTGCCGTCGTCGAAGGCGATCTCCAGCACGCGCGACTTCTGGTGCAGCACGATCTCGGTCGGTCTGGGCATGGTTTCCGCTCTCCCCTTGCAGGAAACGCCGATCGATCCGCTGCGCGGATTGATCAGCGCGATGGCGCTTCGCGGTCCATTTCGACTTTTCGCTTGTCGTCATGCGCTTCCGTGTGCATGAACCGTCCCGCGCCCGTCCCTGGCCGCGGGGATGGTCTGAAAAATCGAGATTTTTTCAGACCATCCTACAGAATGTAGCGGCTGAGATCCTCGTCGGCGGCCAGCCCCGCGAGCTGGCGGTCCACGAAGGCGGCGTCCACCACCACCTTCTCGCCGGCCCGGTCGGGGGCCTCGTAGGAGACCGTCTCGAGCAGCCGCTCCATGACGGTGTGCAGGCGCCGGGCGCCGATGTTCTCCGTGCGCTCGTTCACCTCCCAGGCCACCTCGGCGATGCGGCGGATGCCGTCCGGGGTGAACGAGAGCTCCAGCCCCTCGGTGGCGAGCAGGGCCTGGTACTGCTCGGTGAGCGAGGCATCGGGCTCGGTGAGGATGCGCACGAAGTCCTCCACGCCGAGCGCGTCGAGCTCGACGCGGATGGGGAGCCGCCCCTGCAGCTCCGGGATGAGATCCGAGGGCCTGGCCAGGTGGAAGGCGCCGGAAGCGATGAAGAGGATGTGGTCGGTGCGCACCATGCCGTAGCGGGTGCTCACCGTGCAGCCCTCGATCAGGGGCAGGAGGTCACGCTGCACCCCCTCGCGCGAGACGTCGGGGCCACCGTGGCCGCTGCGCTGGGCCACCTTGTCGATCTCGTCGATGAAGACGATCCCGCTCTGCTCCACCGCCTCCACGGCGCGGTGCTTGATCTCCTCGTCGTCGACGAGCCTGGCCGCCTCCTCCTCCGTGAGGAGCTTGCGCGCCTCGCGCACGCGCAGCCGGCGCGTGCGCGTGCGCCCGCCGGCGAGGTTCTGGAACAGCTGCTGGAGCTGGCTCGTCATCTCCTCCATGCCGGGCGGTGCCATGATCTCGACGCCGGCGGGGATGGCGGCGATCTCGATCTCGATCTCGCGCTCGTCGAGCTCGCCCGCGCGCAGCTTCTCGCGCAGCCGCTCGCGCGTGGCAGGGCTCTCGGCCGCGGGCTCGGCGCCGAAGCCGGGCCCGCGCCGGCGCGGCAGGAGCGCGTCCAGGATGCGCTCCTCGGCGGCGGCCTCGGCGCGGTGGCGCACCCGCGCCATCTCGCGCTCGCGCATCATCTTGACCGCCGCGTCCACCAGGTCGCGCACGATGGACTCGACGTCGCGCCCCACGTAGCCCACCTCGGTGAACTTGGTCGCCTCGACCTTGATGAAGGGCGCGCCCGCGAGCCGCGCCAGCCGCCGCGCGATCTCGGTCTTGCCCACACCGGTGGGACCGATCATCAGGATGTTCTTGGGCGTGATCTCGGCGCGCAGGCGCTCGTCGAGCTGCATGCGGCGCCAGCGGTTGCGCAGCGCGATGGCCACGGCGCGCTTGGCCGCGGACTGCCCCACGATGTGCTTGTCCAGCTCCTGGACGATCTCGCGGGGCGTCATGGTGGCGGGCGCGGCGGCGCCCGCGCAGCGGGCGGGCAGGGGATCAGCCATCGGCGGCGAGCTCCTCGATGCTGAGCTGGTGGTTGGTGTAGACGCAGATGTCGGCGGCGATGGCGAGCGCGCGTTCCACCACCGCGCGCGCGTCGAGCCCGGTGTGCTCGAGGAGCGCCCGGGCGGCGGCCTGGGCGTAGGCGCCCCCCGAGCCGATGGCCATCACCGGGCGCTCGGGCTCGAGCACGTCGCCGGTGCCGGAGACGAGGAGCATGTCGCGGGCGTCGGCCACCAGCAGCAGGGCCTCGAGCCGGCGGAGCGTGCGGTCGGTGCGCCAGTCCTTGGCGAGCTCCACGGCGGCGCGCAGCAGGTGGCCGCGGTGGCGCTCGAGCTTGGCCTCGAAGCGCTCGAAGAGCGTGAAGGCGTCGGCGGTGGCGCCGGCGAAGCCGGCCAGCACGCGGTCGTGGTACAGGCGGCGCACCTTGCGCGCGTTGCCCTTCACGATCGTGGCGCCGAGCGAGACCTGCCCGTCGCCGCCCATCACCAGGCGGCCGTCGCGCCGCACCGCCAGCACGGTGGTGCCCGAAAACTGCTCCATCTGCGTGGATTCCCGGCCCGTGGAAACGCTGATTGTACCCGCTACGGGCCGCCGCGGCGCTGCGGGCCCGATCGCCACAGGCTGGACAGCGGCATGGCGACCAGCCGCTCGCCGAAGGCCGCGTGCGCCTCGCCCAGGTGGAGCACCACGCCGCGCACGAAGGCGTCGCCGGCGATCCCGGCGAGCGCCTTCAGTCCCCGCAGGTCGCGCGCGCGCACGGTGGCGGCGGCCTTGACCTCGATGCCGGCGACGCGTCCGTCGGGCAGCTCGACCACGACGTCCACCTCGGCGCCGCCCGCGGTGCGGAAGTGGTGCAGCCGCGCCCCCGGCAGCGCCCAGCCGCGCTGGCGCCGCAGCTCGCAGACGACGAAGCCTTCCAGCAGGGGGCCCAGCCGGTCCGGGCGGGCGAGCCCGTCGGCGTCGAGCCCCAGGAGGTGGGCAGCCAGGCCGGTGTCGATCAGGTGCACCTTCGGCGCGCGGATCAGGCGCTTGCCGCGGGTCGTGGCCCGGGCCGGGAGGGGGCGCAGGAGGAAGAGTGTCTGGAGGAGGGCGAGATAGCGCGCGAGCGTCGTCTGCGCCAGGCCGGCGCTGCGGGCGAGCTCGGCCCGGTTCAGGAGCCCCCCGAGGCGCGCGGCGAGGAGGCGGAGCAGGTGCGGGAGCTCCGTGACGCCCTCGATCCGCGCGAGCTCCCGCACCTCCCGCTGGGTGACCAGCGCCACGTAGGCGTCGAACCAGGCGGCGCGGCGCTCGGGGCCGGATCGGGCGCAGGCCTCCGGGAAGCCCCCCTCGACGATGCGCCGGCAGACCGCCTCGCGCTCGAGCGGCGGGCCCGGTACCGGCCCTTCGGGCGTGAAGAGGTCACGGAGGAAGCGCTCGCGTCGCCCCTCCCGCTCGCCTTGGGAGAAGGGCTCCAGCGTGAGGATCTCCATGCGGCCCGTGAGGACCTGTGCGAGCCCGGGCAGCAGCAGCACGTCGGCCGAGCCCGTGAGCAGGAAGCGTCCGGGACGGCGGTCGCGGTCGATCGCCGCCCGCAGCGCCGGGAAGAGGTCGGGGGCCCGCTGCACCTCGTCGAGCACCGTCCGGTGCGGCAGGCCCGCGAGGAAGCCCTCGGGATCGTGGGCGGCGGCGGCGAGCTGGGTGGGGTCGTCGAGGGTGACGTAGGCGTCCAGGACGCCCTCCTCCACGAGGGCGCGGGCCAGCGTCGTCTTGCCCGTCTGGCGGGCGCCGGCCAGGAACACCACGGGCGTGTCCTCGAGCGCGGCACGCACGCGCGAGGCCAGGTGGCGGGGGCAATGACAATCCTGACAATCCGCCATGTTATGGCGGATTGTCAGCCACAGAGTGGTGGATTTGCAAGGAAGCGCTGATCGATCCGCTGCGCGGATCGATCAGCGCGATAGTGCTTCGCGGTCCATTCGATTTTTCACCATGCTGTCATGCACTTCCCTGTGCATGGGCCGTCCCTGGCCGCGGAGAAGGCCTGAAAAATCGCGATTTTTCAGGCCTTCCGCAAGGTTATCGGCGGCGGGCGCGGGGATGGGCGCGGTCGTAGACCTGGGCCAGGTGCTGGAAGTCCAGGTGGGTGTAGACCTGGGTGGTGGCGATGTCGGCATGGCCGAGCAGCTCCTGCACCGCGCGCAGGTCGCCGCTCGACTCGAGCAGATGCGTGGCGAAGGCATGACGCAGCATGTGGGGATGGAGCGGCACCCCCAGCCCCCTGCGCCGTGCCCACAGGGCGACGCGCCGTTCGATGCCGCGGGGACCGAGACGGCGTCCCCTGCGCGAGACGAAGACCGCGGCCTCGTCCGGCGCCGCGAGCGCCCCCCGCACGGAGAGCCACTCCGCCAGCGCCGCGCGGGCCTTGCTGCCCAGGGGCAGCCGCCGGTCCCTGTTCCCCTTGCCCCGGACCACGGCGAGCTCCCCTGCGGCCAGGTCCACGTCCTGGAGGTCGAGGCCGGCGAGCTCGGCCAGCCGCAGCCCGCAGCCGTAGAGCAGCTCCAGCATGGCCCGGTCGCGCCGTGCCAGGGGATCGTCGCCCCAGGGCCCGTCCAGCAGGGCCATGGCCTGGTCCACGTCCAGCGTCTCCGGGAGCCGCCGGGGAGCCCTGGGCCCGCGCACGCTGCGGGCGGGGTTCTGCGCCGCCAGCCCCCGCTCGACCAGATCGTCGAGGAAGGTGCGCACCGCCGACAGCGCCCGCTGGATGCTGCGCGCGGTCCGCCCCGCGCGGTGCTCGGCGGCGGCGAAGCGGCGCACGTGGTGGGCACGCACCTCGCGCCAGTCCTGCACGCCCTCGGCCGCGCACGCGGCCAGGAAGCGCCCGAGATCGCGCCGGTAGGCGCGCACGGTGTGCGCCGAGCAGCGCCGCTCGCCGGCCAGCCGCGAGAGGAAGTCGTCGAGGGCGGGACGGAGCGCCGCTTCCGCGCCTTCGCTCACGGGCCGAGGTGGGGGCGGAGCGCCCGGCTGACGAGCGCCCCGAGCTGGGTGAGGAAGACCGTGCCCATACCCGGGTGGAAGCGGTGGCGGTCGCGGCTGCCGATGGCGAGCACGCCGTAGTGGCTGTGCTCGCCGAGGTAGATCATCGCGCCCGAGGCCACGGCCTCGGCGCGCTCGCCGAAGAGCAGCGCCACCTGCTCGGCCTTGAGGCGGCCGCACACGGGTCGCCGTCCCCTGAGGAAGGCCTCGAAGGCCTTGGCGGTCTCGGGCTCGTCCATGTCCAGCAGGCCCACGAAGCCGTCCTCCACCGCGCTGCCCCCCGGCAGCCGCACCAGCCGCATGACGGCCTGCTCGGCCCCGAAGCTCTCGGCGAGCGCCTCGCGCACCCGTGCCGTCACGGCGCCGAAGCCCTCGGCCTCCATGAGGGCGAGCGCCAGGCGGTGCATCTCCGCGCTGAGGCGCTCGTTGTCGCGGGCGGTGCTGACGAGCTCGGTGAGCTTGCGGCTGAGGTGGCGGTTCTGCTCGCGCAGCACCGAGACCTGCCGCTCGATGAGCGAGACGGCCCCGCCGCAGGGATGAGGTACCTTGAGCAGCGCCAGGAGGCCGATGTGGCGCTCGAAGAAGTCCGGGTGGCGTCTCAGGTAGTCGGCGACGGTGCGCTCGTCCAGGCCTGCTTCCGTCCGGGCCGCCTCGCCGCCTCGCTCGTGCATGCTCATAGCGCGATCCGCCCCTCGTAGACCTCCTCCGCCGGCCCGCGCATGCGGACCGGCTCCCCCTCGCCGTCCCAGCTTAGCACAAGCGCACCGCCGGGCAGGGAGACCGTGACCTCGGCGTCCAGCAGCCCCCACAGGCGGCCCGCGACCACGGCCGCGCAGGCGCCGCTGCCGCAGGCGGGCGTCTCGGCGCCGACGCCGCGCTCGTGCACGCGCAGCCGCGCGTGGCGCCGGTCCACGACCTGGAGGAAGCCCACGTTGGCACCCTCGGGCAGCAGCGGATGACGCTCGAGGGCGGGACCCAGCGTGGCGACGGGGGCCGTCTCCACGTCCGGGACCGCCACCACCAGGTGGGGGTTGCCCATGGAGACCGCGGCTGCCTCCGCGGTGCCGTAGGGGGTCTCCAGGCGGTAGCGCGGCGCGCGCGCCGCGGCCACGATGGGCACCGCGTCCGGCTCCAGCCGCGGCACGCCCATGTCCACGGTCACGCTGCCGTCGGGCTCGAGGACGGCGGTGAGAAGCCCGTCGGCGGTCTCGAGACGCACCGTGTCGCGGGCGATGCGCCCGCGCGCGCGCAGGAAGCGGGCGAGGCAGCGGGCGCCGTTGCCGCACTGGCCCACCTCGCCGCCGTCGGCGTTGAAGATGCGGTAGCGGAAGTCGGCATCGGGGCGCGTGGGCGGCTCGGCGAGGAGCACCTGGTCGCAGCCCACGCCGCGGCGCCGGTCGGCCAGCCGGCGTATCTGCCCGGGCGCCAGCGCGACGGGCGCGCGCGTGGCGTCGATGACGACGAAGTCGTTGCCCAGGGCCTGCATCTTCGTGAACCCGACGATCATGGGGGGAAGGGTAGCGGGGCGGCGGGCGGGAGGCGAGGGGCGGGGCGGGGTGGGGCGCCCGGCCGGGGCCTCACCCCCCGCGGCCACGGCGCCAAGAACCGCATGCGCGAGATCACACCTGGAGCCTCCCCCACACGGCGAGGTGGCGGTCGCTCAGCACCTCCACCCGCAGCGTCCTCCCGATTCCTGCGGCGGCGAGCTGGGCCTCGACCTCCCGCGGACGGTAGGCTGCGGCGAGCGAGGCGCGGAAGTCGCGCCGCAGCAGGGGCGGGGCGCCGGCGGCGTAGGTGTCCACGAGCCGCGCCCACTCGGCCTCGTCGCGCGGGCGCATGAGGTCCATCACGAACACGGCGGCCCCGGGGGCGGCGATGCGCCGGATCGTGCGCCAGAGATCGAGCGGATCGCGCAGGTGGTGGAGGAGCGAGTTGGAGATCACCGTGCGGTAGGGCGCGCCCGGGAGCGCCGCCCCGGGGATGCGCCCGGCGAGCAGGCGGATGCGGCCCTGCAGGCCCGCCCGGGCCACGGCCGCCCGGGCGAGCTCCAGCATGGCCGCGGCGCCGTCCACGGCGTCGATGGCGACCGAGGGCCAGGCGCGCGCGAAGCGCAGGGTCACGTCGGCGGGCCCGCAGCCGAGATCGGCCACGGGGCCCGCGGGCGGTCCGAGCCGCTCGCCGAAGGCGCGCACGAACAGCTCATGGGGCTCGGAGAAGTCCGCCTCGGCGTAGGCGCGCGCCTGTGCCGGGTCGTCCATCAGCTCGGGCTCTGGCACACGCTCCATGGAGGTCGACCGCTGCGCTAAGCTGCACCCATGCGCCTGGAGACGCTCGCGCGTATCGTGGCCGCGCTGAACGGGGCCGGCGTCCGCTATCTCGTGGTGGGCGGTGTCGCCGTCACCGTGCACGGGTTTCCGCGCCTGACCGTGGATCTCGATCTCGCGGTCGCCCTCGAGGAAGAGAACCTGCGGCGCGCCATCGACGCCCTGGCCTCGCTGGGTTATGGCCCGGTGCAGCCGGGGTCGCCGGCCGATTTCGTCGATCCGCGCATCCGTGATGCATGGGTCCGCGAAAAGGGGATGCAGGTGCTGACGCTCGTCAGCGACCGCACGCCTGAGATCCCGATCGGCATTTTCGCCGCCTTGCCGTTCGATTTCGAGCGGGCGTGGCCGGCCGCCTTGCGGGTGCCGCTGCCGGAGGGCATCCTCATGCCGGTGGTCGACAGGGAGACGCTCGTGGCCATGAAGGAATGGGCCGGGCGGGCCCGGGACCTCGAGGACGTGGCGGCGCTGCGCCGGCAGGAGGGGAGCGATGGCTGAGGGGCATGGAAACGGGCGTTCCGGGAACGGTCCGCCACGGCGGATCGTCGCCGGCCTCGGCTTCGAGGATGCACGGCGCGCGCAGCTCGCGCGCTGGGCGGCGCTCACGCCGCTGGAGCGCCTGCGTCTGCTCGAGGGCCTGTGGGAGACGGCGCGCTGGCTGCAGCGCGCCGGCCGCCGCGTCCGCGGGGGGCGGAAAGCGGCCGCTAGCCTGGCAGGGGGCGCTCGCCGCGCCAGAGGTCCTCGAGGGTCTCTCGCGCGCGCACCACGTGGAAGCGGTCGCCGTCCACCATGACCTCGGCGCAGCGCGGGCGGGCGTTGTAGTTGGAGCTCATGACGAAGCCGTAGGCGCCGGCCGAGCGCACGGCGAGCAGGTCGCCGGGCGCCAGCGCCAGCCGCCGCCCGCGGCCGAGGAAGTCGCCGGTCTCGCACACGGGCCCCACGATATCCCATGCGCGCGCGGGCGCATCCGTGCGCTCCCGCACGGGCTCGATGGCGTGCCAGGCCTGGTAGAGGGCCGGACGCAGCAGGTCGTTCATGCCGGCGTCCACGATGGCGAAACGGTGGCCGCCGGCCTCCTTCAGATACTCCACGCGCGTGAGCAGGATGCCCGCGTTGGCGGCGATGGCCCGCCCCGGCTCGAGCAGCAGCTCCAGGGGACGGTCGCCCACCGCCGCGCCCAGCGCCCGGGCGAGCTCGGCGGGCTCGGGCGGGGCCTCGTCGCGGTAGCGCACGCCCAGCCCCCCGCCCAGGTCCAGGTGGCGCAGCACGATGCCCTCGGCGGCGAGCCGGTCCACCAGGTCCAGCACCCGGCGGGCGGCGTCCACGAAGGGCTCCACCGCCGTGAGCTGGGAGCCGATGTGGCAGTCGATGCCCACGACCTCGAGGTGGGGGCTCGCCGCCGCGCGGCGGTAGGCCGCGAGCGCCGAATCGGGGTCGAGGCCGAACTTGCTCTCGCGCAGGCCGGTGGCGATGTAGGGGTGCGTGCCGGGGTCCACGTCCGGGTTGACCCGCACCGCCACGGGCGCGCGCCGGCCGAGCGCCGCCGCCACGCGCTCGAGCCGCTCGAGCTCCGGGAGCGACTCCACGTTGAAGCAGCGGATGCCGGCTGCGAGCGCCTGGCGCAGCTCGGCCTCGCTCTTGCCCACGCCCGAGAACACCACCCGCGCGGGGTCGCCGCCGGCGGCCAGCACCCGCGCGAGCTCGCCCCCGGAGACGATGTCGAAGCCCGCTCCCAGGCGCGCCAGCACGTCGAGCACGGCAAGGTTGCCGTTGGCCTTGACCGCGTAGCAGACGAGATGCGCCCGGCCGGCGAGCGCCTCGTCGAAGGCGCGGTAGTGGCGCTCGAGGGTGGCGCGGGAATAGACGTAGCAGGGCGTGCCGCAGGCCTCGGCGATCCGGCCCAGGGGGACGCCCTCGGCGTGCAGCTCGCCGTCGCGGCGGACGAAGTGGTCCACGGTCAGCGGCCGCCCTCGCGGGCGGGGCGGTCGTCCGGCAGGTAGAGGTCCCCCTTCTGGCCGCATCCGCCGAGAACGGCCAGGGCGAGGAGGAGGACGGCGGGCAGGGCGCGCAGGGGCATCGGTCTCTCTCCGGTCCGCGGACCGGCGCAAGTATAGCCGGGCGGCGCGCGTGCCATAATGGCGGCCGGACGCGCGCGCCTCCCATGCGCCTTCGCACCAACATCTTCCTGTGGGTCGCCCTCGCCTCGGTCGTGCCCCTCACGGCGCTGGCCCTGGGGGCGGTGGCCTACAGCGAGCTCCAGTACCGCCGTGGCATCGCGCGCGAGGTGGCGGTGGCCCTGAGCGCCATGGCGGCCGAGATCGACCGCAGGCTCCAGTTCGAGCGCGAGCTGTTCCGCGCGCTGGCGCGCTCGCCGGCGCTGCGCGAGTTCCACCCCGTGCTGGAGTGGGCGGCCCGCGGCGACATACACCCGGAGTTCTTCGAGCGCGAGGACCGGGTCAACGGCTTCCTCGAGGCCCTGCAGGCCGTCGTGCCGGGCATGCGCAGCCTGCGGGTGCTGGACCTCGAGGGCAACGCCCTCATCCGCGTGCGCTTCGGCCGGCGCACCGAGCCGATCTTCGACGGCTACGAGGGCTTCCCCTTCGCCGAGGAGGCCACCGATCCCGAGGCGCTGGCCGCGCGGCTGGCGCGGCTGCCACCGGGCGAGGTGAGCTTCCTGCGTCTGCCGACGAGCGTGGCCGCCGCCCGGGCCGGCGTGCGGGTGGCCATGCTGGATGCCGTGGTGCCGCTGGTCGCGGATGGGCGGGTGCTGGGGTATCTCGCGGTCTCCCCCACGGGCGAGGCGGTGGACCGCATCCTCGACCTGGTGCCCCGGCCCTACGGGGGCGAGCTGACGGTGGCGGAGCTCGATCCGGACGATCCGGGGACGGCGCGCATCCTCTACGCGGACGCCACCGGGGCGCGCTTCACCGCCGCCGCCGGCCCGGCGGCGCTCGGCGAGGCCTTCCCATGGGGGGCGGCGCTCGCGCGCGCGGCGCGCGAGTCGAGCTACGGCATCGTGCGCGGGCGCGACGGATCGAGCGTGCATTTCCTCGAGTATCTCCCGTACCCGGACCAGCTCGTCTCGTGGCTCATCGCCTACCGGGTGCCCGCGGGGGCGGTGGCGGCCCCCTTCGCCCCCATCCGGCTCGCGGTTCCCCTGTTCGCGGCGGTGGCGCTGCTGCTCGCGCTGCTCATCGGCCGCCTCGGCGCGCGTCAGGTGGCAGGGCCCGTGGCCGAGCTCGCGCGGGGGCTGGCGCGCTACGCCCGCGGCGAGCGCGGGCTGCGCCTGCGCGCGCCGCGCGGCGCCGACGAGATCCGCTCCCTCGTCGGGGCCTTCAACGAGATGGCCGAGACCCTGGAGCACGCCCAGGCCGAGCGTGACCGGGCGCGCGCGCGGGCCGAGGCCCAGGCGCGGCTCGCGAGCCTGGGCCGGCTCGCTGCCGGCATCGGCCACGAGATCAACAACCCGCTCAGCAACATACTCTCGCTCGTGCGGCTGGCCGAGCGTGGCCTCGAGCGTGGCCAGGACCCCCGTGCCGACCTCGCCGCCATCCGCGAGGAGGCGCTTCGGGCCTCGCGCATCGTGCAGGGCGTGCTCGACTTCGCGCGCCAGGCGCCGCCGCGGCGCGCGCCCTTCGCGGCGCGGCCGTGGATCGAGGAGACCGTGCGCCTGGTGGCGGCCCAGGCGCGCAAGCGCGGCGTGCGCATCGAGGCGGAGCCGCTCGCCGAGGCCACCGTGCACGGCGACCGCGGGCAGCTCCAGCAGGCGCTGCTCAACCTGCTGCTGAACGCGGTGCAGGCGAGCCCCGCGGGCGCAACGGTCACCGTGACCGCGGCGCGCGAGCGGGACCGTGACGGACGGACGTGGCTCGCGGTGCGCGTGCGTGACCGCGGGCCGGGCCTGCCGCCCGAGGCGGAAGGAAGGCTCTTCGAGCCCTTCTTCACCACCAAGCCCGTGGGCGAGGGCACGGGGCTGGGGCTTGCCATCGCGCACGGCATCGTGGCGCGTCACGCAGGAAGCCTGGCCGTGGAAAATCATCCCGGGGGCGGGGCCGAGGCGCGGCTCGTCCTGCCCCTGGAGCCCGCACCGGCCGAGGAGGAGGAAGCCCATGGCGGCTAGCGAAGGAGACAGGCTGCGCCTGCTGTTCGTGGACGACGACCCCAAGGCGGGCTCGCTCATGCGGCGCTTCTGCGAGGGGAGCCGCTTCGAATGCGTCGTCCACGACGACCCCCGCGCGGCGCTGGCCGACTTCGAGCGCGCCGGCGCCGATCTCGTCGTCACGGACCTGCGCATGCCCGGCATGGACGGCATCGAGCTCGTGCGCCGCATCCGCGCGCGCGACGAGGAGGTGCCGGTCATCATCATCACGGCCTACTCGACCCTGGACGACGCCATCGAGGCCCTGCGCCTGGGCGCGGCCGACTTCATCAAGAAGCCCTTCGACATGGAGGAGCTGCTGCTGGTGGCCGAGCGCACGCTGGAGCGTGCGCGCCTGCGGCGCGAGAACCGCCTCCTCAGGCGCCAGCTGCGCGACGAGCGTGCCCGCTACGGCATGATCGGCCGGTCCGAGGCCATGCGCCGCGTGCTGGCCGTCATCGACAAGGTGGCCGAGGTGCGGTGCCCCGTGCTCATCCAGGGCGAGTCCGGCACGGGCAAGGAGCTGGTGGCGCGCGCGCTGCACGAGCGCTCGCCCTGGGCCGAGCGGCCCTTCGTGGTGGTGGACTGCGGCGCGCTCACCGAGACGCTGCTCGAATCGGAGCTCTTCGGCCACGAGAAGGGCGCCTTCACCGGCGCCGACCGCGCCCGCCAGGGGCTGCTGGAGGCCGCTGCCGGCGGCACGGTCTTCCTGGACGAGATCGGCAACATCTCCCCGGCGCTGCAGGCCAAGCTCCTGCGCGTGGTGCAGGAGGGCGAGATCACGCGCGTCGGGGGCGTGCGCCCCATCCGCATCGACGTGCGCTTCGTCGCCGCCACCCACCGCGACCTCGAGGCCATGGTGCGTGCGGGCGAGTTCCGCCATGACCTCTACCATCGCCTCAACGTGGTGCGCATCGCGCTCCCGCCCCTGCGCGAGCGCCGCGAGGACATCCCGCTGCTGGTGCAGCACTTCGTGGACGAGTTCGCCCGCCGCTACGGGCGCAGGCTCCGCGGCTTCGACGCCGCCTCCCTACGCCGCCTGATGGACTACCACTGGCCCGGCAACGTGCGCGAGCTGCGCAACGTGGTCGAGCGCCACGTGGCGCTCGCCGAGGGCCCCGTGCTGAGGCTGGAGGGCCTCGAGCCCGCGCCGGAGCCGCCGGAGGCAGGCGCCGCGGCGGGCGAGGCCATCGACGCCGACCTGCCCACGCTCGAGGAGCTCGAGCGCCGCTACATCCTCAAGGTGCTTGAGCGCTTCGGCGGCAGCCGCGAGCGTACCGCCGCCGCGCTCGGCATCGACAAGTCCACCCTCTGGCGGCGGCTGCAGCGCTACGGGCAGCGCCGTGGGGGCGCCTAGCGCGGTTTGCAAGGTGCAACCGCACGGTTCGATCCCCGTTGCAACCTGCGCGGCACCGCCTCCGCCGTGCTCGGCAAGTCGCTGAGGCGCCATGGGCCGCCGGACCGGCATTCCGCTTGCACCCCTGCAGACATCCCGATGGTGGCAGGGAGGAGACGGCGATGCTGCATCCGAGCATGACGGGAGCCCGGGCCCTGGCGATGGCCGCGCTGATGGCGTGCGCCGCGGCGTGGGCCGCCCCGCCCGAGACGCCGCCGCAGCGGGCCCTGGGGGAGCGGAGCGCCGAGGAGGTGCTCACGGCGCTGGGCGGGGCGGAAGCGCAGCCGGCGGACTGGATGGAGGTGCGTGTGCCCGCGATTCCGGAGGGTGCCGGCGAGGTGCCCGTGCGGGTCAGCGCCCGGGGCAGGCGGGTGGAGTGGCTGGCGATCGTGGCGACGCCGAATCCGCGGCCGCTCGTCGCCTGGACGCGGTTTGGCCCGCAGGCGCTGCCGGAGCTCGTGACACGCATCCGGCTCGCCCGCTCGGGCGACGTCGTCGTGGTCGCGGGCACGCCCGGCGGTGTGTACGCCGTCCGCCGCTACGTCAAGGTCCTGAAGACCACGGGGTGTGGGGGTGGCCTCTGAGCGTGCCGCGGACATGCGCCGGCGTGCCGGTGTGCTCATGGCCGTGGGGATCGTGCTGGCGGGATGGGCCATGGCGGCGCCGGCGGGCCGGAACGGGCCGTCTGCCGAGGAGCGCGGCAGCGGTGTGCCGTGGCACGCCTTCACGAGATGGCTCCAGTGGGTGCGGTTTCAGGTGGACGGGGGGCTATCGGTCTGGTTCTCGCCGTCGCCGCCTCCGTCGATTACGATCTCGCACCGCTCAGGCGGCCTCGTATGGCTGGCCGTCGCCGAGCCCGCCATGGAGCGCCCGCTCGCCTTCCTGCTCCTGCCGCCGGTGCCGGAGCGCTTCCACGTCCGGTTGCGGTACTGGCCCTCGTGCGACCACGTCCGCTACGCCTTCCTGGCGGGCCTCGCGGACGGCACGGTGGCGAGCGTGCACTGGCGCAGCGACTTCCCGGGCTTCGCCTGCTGCATCGATGGCTGCCTCTTCTGTCCAGAGGTGCCGGGGTGGGGCCGGCGGTGGCGCGGGCGGCTGGCGGAGCTCCGGGCGCTGTGGAGGTCCTGGGCGCCGCGGTACGCGGCCGGCGGATGGGATCCGGCCTGGTCGCGGAGGCTGGTGGCGCTGCTCTCGGGTCAGCGCGGGCACGTCGGAGCGGCAGCCCCCCGGGGCGCCACCGTCGCACCGGCAGCCCCGGACGGCGGCTCCCGAGGCCGGGGATGGCGGTGGCCGGAGGGAAGGCCGGGTGTGCCGAATTGCAATCCCGCCGTTGCAACTTGCACGAGCGGCCGCGCGGGCATGTTCCTAACAGGCTGTTTTTCCGTCGAGAGCGGGTGGCACGGCAGTTGCCTGGATATGGCCGACACCTGCGGGGCGCGGGGCCCGGCCGGTCCCCGGCCCTCGCGGGGGTTTTCCCGGGCTGAAGGAGGAGAGCGAGACATGACGATCGCACGCAGGACCTTTCTGAAGGGCACGCTGGCGGTGGGAGCCGTTGGTGTGGCGGTGGGCAGTGGGCTGCTGGCGCCGCGGAGGGTGCTGGCGGCGTGGCCGCAGACGGCGTTCGAGGCGAAGTCGGTGCAGGATGCGCTGAAGGCGCTGGTGGGGAGCGATCTGACGGAGACCTCCGGGAAGGTGAGGGTGAAGGCGCCGGACATCGCCGAGAACGGTGCGGTGGTGCCGGTGACGGTGTCGGCCGGGCTTGGGGGCGTGGAGCGCATGGCGA
>Ga0256839_1002140_pt1 | contig 22570 bp, 20 predicted proteins | sample 354166metaG_FD_185968 | JGI IMG/M metagenome (GOLD analysis project Ga0256839, IMG submission 185968) | Hydrothermal vent microbial communities from Mid Atlantic Ridge, Atlantic Ocean - 354-166 | ecosystem: Environmental > Aquatic > Marine > Hydrothermal vents | place: Atlantic Ocean: Mid... | reverse complement strand
TATAGAATGATGATGCTTCTGAGGCAGGGGTTTGAAGCTAATCCCTGGATTGCCGAAAAAGCAGGAAAAATACGCAAAAACCCTGTCAAGCTTTTTTTATGGTTTTTTTGCGCTGAGTAGTTACGATGTGTTTTTCGTACTGCTCATCGATATCGTAGTCACTGACGCTGCGCTGGGCTGCAACACTTTTCTCCAGGTCTTCGCGCGAGAAAATGTCGGACGATTTCAGACCCAGCGCGTCGATAATGGTTCGAATGGCAGCCTCGTAGATCCGCAGTGTCTCTTTGCGCACCGCTTCCACAGCGGTATCGGGATACTCCGCCGAGGCGCTGGAGAGGTATTTGGGCTGATCGACTTCGGGGCGTTTGTCTGGAATGAACCGTTGCAGAAAATGCACCAGCGGATCGACAAACGGTAGCATGACGATGATGCCGATCAAGTTGAATATGGTATGAAAAATGGCCAGCTTGAGGGTGTAATCATCTGCTGCAATACCAAGCGTTGCCGCAGCCCAATCGACCATTACGACCAACTGATGAATCATCCCAATGGCGATAACGCCGGTCACGACATTGAAGATCAGGTGCGCGCCTGCCAGGCGCTTGCCACTCTCATTGGCGCTCAACGAGCCAATAATGGCTGTAATCGTCGTGCCGACGTTGGCGCCAATGGCCAACGCCAGTGCATTCTCGTAGGTGATCTGCCCAACCGACAGTGCGGTGATGATCAATACCAGCGTCGCGTGGCTCGACTGCATGATGACCGTCGCCACAACACCAATCGCAGCAAAGATGAACAGCCCCGGATACCCCGCAACGGAAAGACTGGCCAGGTCGATGGTGTCCTTGAACGCCTCGAAACCTTCCTTCATGTAGTGGATGCCGAGAAACAGAAAGCCGAGGCCAGCCAGGATATAGCCAATCCCCTTCAGCTTCTTCGACGACTGGAACAGCAACACGATGCCGAAAACCAGCATTGGCATCGCATAGGCAGAGATCTTTACCTTGAGGCCAAAACCAGCGATCAACCACGCGCCTGTGGTGGTGCCAAGATTGGCACCGAAAATGATACCGATACCAGCAGCCAGCGAGATCAACCCAGCGCTGAGAAAAGAGATCGTGATCACGGAGACCAGCGAACTCGACTGCATCAGCGTAGTGCTGATAACGCCGAAGCCGAGACTTTTCAGGCGGCTGGAGGTGGCGCGCTGGAGAATACGCTCCAGCGTCCCCCCCGTGAAGGTTTGAAACCCTTGCTCCAGCGATAGCATGCCGAACAGGAAAATGGCCACGCCGGCAGAGATGACCTTGAAATCAGGGCTGACCCAAAAGCCATAGGCCAGCACTAGCAAAATGGATGGCAAGAACGCCTTACGTAACACGAATCCTCCTTTCCTTCGGCGGCACAGTTCACGAAGGAGACCATCCCGGTCTCCTTCCTTTGGTCTTTTACAGCATCATGCCTCGAATCGTGAAATACAGAATCGCCGCCATCAGTCCGGAAACCGGAACGGTGATCAGCCAGGCCGCGGCAATCTTCATCAGCGCAGAACGCTTGACCAATTCATGCGTGTATTTGCGCTTCAGCGACTTGCGTTCCTTCTTGGTCAACTCGACCGCTGCCTTATGCTTTTTGAGCTGTTGCAGCATTTCGCATTTTTCCCGCAACGAGCCTTTTTCAAACTGGCTCAGAAACGACTCGATCTCACCCTGCTCCGAGTTCTTGTGATGCAGCTTGATCTCCTCGACCATGCGCGCATAACTGGCCTTGAGGTATTCACGCAGGAAACCAACCCCAAAGATCGCCCCAACAGCAATATGCGTAGAGCTGACCGGCAGGCCCAGATGCGTGGCGATAATGACGGTAATTGCAGCGCTCAGAGCGATACAGAAGGCCCGGGTCTGATTCAGCTCGGTGATTTCGGAACCCACGGTCTTGATCAGCTTTGGGCCGTACAGGGCGAGCCCGATAGCAATACCAATCGCACCCACCATCATGACCCAGAGCGGAATCGCGGCCTTTTTTGCGACTTCGTGGCTGGTGAGCGCGTCATTGATCGCTGCCAGCGGACCCACCGCATTGGCGACGTCATTAGCACCATGGGCAAAACTGAGCAACGCGGCCGCAAAGATCAACGGCAGCGTGAACAACTGATTGATGCCCTGCTTGGAGTTTTCTATTCTGCCCGCCACTCTGGCGATGATCATCTTGGAAACAAAGGCAATCACGACGGCTACGACCAGACCAACACTCAGTGCCGTGACGATGTCGAACTTCCACAACTTCTTGAATCCCTTGAGCATCAAGTAAGCCGAAAACGCCCAGGCCATGACGCCGATCAGAATCGGCACCATATATTTCGCGGCGCGAATCATGTCTTTGCGATAGGTGATCGTGCGTTTGATCAGATAGAGAAAGCTCGCGGCAATCAAGCCACCAAGTACCGGGGAGATCACCCAGCTCGCGGCGATCTGGCTCATCTTGCCCCAGTCCGCGATACCCCAGCCACCCGCTGCAATACCGGCGCCAAGCACGCCGCCGACAATCGAATGTGTCGTCGATACTGGCGCACCGAACGCGGTCGCGAGATTGAGCCATAGCGCGCCCGCCAGCAGGGCCGCCATCATCAACCAGACAAACACATCGGCGTTGGCGATCAGCTCCGGGTTGATGATTCCTTTTTTGATCGTGCCAACCACTTCACCACCGGCGATCAGCGCCCCGGCTGCTTCGAAAATCACGGCCAGAAAAATGGCGCCGGTCAATGTCAGCGCCCGGGAGCCGACCGCTGGCCCGACATTGTTGGCAACATCGTTGGCGCCGATATTCAACGCCATGTAGCCACCAATCATTGCCGCAACAACAAGCAGAGGGCTGACGCCTCCTTCACGCGAAACGGTGAACAGCATAATGCCGATAATAAATAGGAGCGCAGTTCCGAGCCGGAACAATTCCTTGCGTCCAACCCAGGTTGCGTATTCTATTTCAGCGATTTTTTCGAGTTCCATTGGATGACTCCGAGCAGAGGGGTTGAGTGCGGGTGACCATTGCGGCCACCGTTATATATTTGGCAATCAAACGGGGCGTCCGGGCCGGTCTGATTGTGCGCCCTTGTTCAGCAACGATAGTTTGCCGAGTGGCAGGGCCTGTATCGGCGGTGCCGATGCGCGACGAGTCCTTGCACCACTGATTGGCCTGGCAATGGCCATTGCCGAGCCAATGATTCCATACGGGATGGCGGTACAGATCCGGGGTGTACCGGCCGGAAGAAACCGGGCAGAGCGATTGTCACAAAAGTGTCATATTTAGTAAAGAAAAGTGGGGTTATTGTCCCGGCCAGCGTCGAACACAGCGCCATGAGAAGCAACTTTCTCTTTTACAATCATAGCCTTGAAAAATGGCATGCAATTCCGGGCGGCGCAGCGGCTTGCAATTCAGGCGCAACGACTGCCATGAACTGCTATGATCTGGCGACGCATTGCTCAAGGAAATCCATCACAAATGCAAATTTGCAGCGGCGAATATTGGGAAGTCGGACTGCCTGACGACTGGTGCTGCGAAACCGAAGATGGCTGCGTCGTCATCCATCACCCCGACGGGGTCGGTCAGCTGGAGATCAGCGCCTCGGAACAACCCGAAGCCGTCACCATCGACGACCTGCGATATTTCGCGCGCGACCAGATCGAGCACGGCGTTTCACCGGCCGATGTCAGCTGCGGTGCCTTTAGCGGCATCGAACTGATCTATGAACATGATGACCTGTTCTGGCATGAATGGTTCCTGTGCCACGAGAATATTCTGTTTCTCGCCAGTTACACCTGCCCACTGGGAGCCGAGGAGAAGGAAGAAGCCATGCTCGATGTGATCTTCGCCACACTCAAGCCACGCTAACCAAGCGACCGCAGGGCCGACACATCAACCTCTCGCCCCCGCGAGTGGCGCTTGGCATATTCGACGATCAAGCCGTGGTACAACGCATAGACTCGCGCACGCGGCATCTCCCCAAACAACACTTTCACTCGCTCAGGCTGCGCCTCGATGCCTTGCACGAGCCACGACTGAATCGCCTCATAGCCGTTGAAATGCAGATCGAAGCCGGCCAGCAGGCGCTGCGTATAGGCATCGACCACCATGGCCTCGCGAAAACAGCCATAGCACAGCACCGCATCGGCGGTTTCATTGCCGATGCCAGGTTGGCGTAACAACCACCCACGATCCACGCAGTCACGAAAGACATCGAAGGCGCCGAAATCGGCCAATATCGCCCGCGCCAATCGTTGCAGGCGCTCGGCCTTTACGCGATAAAATCCACTGGGGCGGATGCAACGCGACAGCGCCACCGGCGGCAGCGCCGCAATCATCTGCGGCGTGATATCACCGTGATGACGCAGATTCCGTAGCGATTCCTCGACCTTCTGGTAACGGGACTGCTGCGTCAGAATGGCTGACACCACCATCGCAAAGCTGCCGCTGTGAGGCCACCACCATGGATCTCGGGCGGTCACATCGAGGTCGAGGGCCACCAGCCTTGCGAGCAGATCGACACTGTGTTTCAGAGGCATCTGGCGAGTCTAACCACTACCGGGGTTTGTCGCCAGCGCAGTAAACGCGGTATCTTAAGCGACCGTTTTCACCTGGACTTGAACAACGATGATCATTCAGCCCAAGACCCGAGGATTCATCTGCACCACGGCACACCCCGTTGGCTGCGAACACAATGTTCGCGACGAAATCGCATCCACCCAGGCCCAGGGGCCGATAGAGAATGGCCCGAAGCGCGTGCTCGTGGTGGGCTCTTCCAGCGGCTACGGGCTAGCATCGCGGATCGTCTCCGCCTTTGGCGCCAACGCGGACACCATCGGCGTATTTTTTGAAAAGCCCCCCACGGAAAAACGCACCGCGTCGGCTGGCTGGTACAACGCCGCCGCCTTCGACAAAGCCGCGACCGAAGCTGGCCGCTACACCAAAAGCCTGAACGGCGATGCCTTCTCCAACGAAGCCAAGCAAAAGGTAATCGACCTGATCAAGGACGATCTTGGCCAGATCGACCTGCTGGTCTACTCGCTCGCCTCCCCGGTGCGCAAGCTCCCCGACAGCGGCGAAACCATCCGCTCGGTGCTCAAACCAATTGGCAAGCCATTCAAAGCCACCGCAATCGACACCAATAAAGACACCATCATCGACGCCGAAGTCGAACCCGCAACGGATGAAGAAGTCGCTGCCACCGTCACCGTCATGGGCGGTGAAGACTGGGCGCTGTGGGTCAACGCGCTGAAAGACGCCGGCGTGCTGGCCGAAGGTTTCAAGACCATCGCCTACAGTTATATCGGCACCGAAATCACCTGGCCAATCTACTGGGAAGGCGCGCTGGGCAAAGCCAAGCAACACCTCGACCAGACAGCCGCCACACTGCGCGACACGCTGCAAGATATCGATGGCGAGGCCAATATCGCGATGCTGAAATCCGTCGTCACCCAGGCCAGCGCCGCCATTCCAGTGATGCCACTGTATCTCTCCATCGTCTTCAAGGTGATGAAAGAGCAGGGCTTGCACGAAGGCTGCATCGAACAGATCAACCGCCTGTTCCGCACCGGGCTGTACGGCGAAGGCGCCGAGATCGATGAACTTCAGCGCTACCGCCTGGACGACTGGGAACTGCGCGACAGTGTGCAACAGGCCTGCCGCGAAACCTGGCCGAAGGTGACGACCGAAAACCTTTTTGAACTGACCGACTATGCCAATTACAAGAAAGAGTTTCTGAAACTGTTTGGCTTTGGGATTGACGGTATCGACTATTCTGCCGATGTCAGTCCGATTGTTGAGAGTGCGTTTGTTGAGATATGAGTGGGTGCGCTTTTTCGGCTCCGCGGCAAGGCGAATGAATTCGCCCCTACGGGGGACCTCGATTGTTTAGCCGATGTTAGGCTGATTGTTGAGAGTGCGTTTGTTGAGGTATGAATAGGCGCGCTTTTTCGGCTCCGCGGCAAGGCGAATGAATTCGCCCCTACGGGGGACCTCGATTGTTTAGCCGATGTTAGGCTGATTGTTGAGAGTGCGTTTGTTGAGGTATGAGTGGGTGCGCTTTTTCGGCTCCGCGGCAAGGCGAATGAATTCGCCCCTACGGGGGACGTCGATTGTTTAGCCGATGTTAGGCTGATTGTTGAGAGTGCGTTTGTTGAGGTATGAATAGGCGCGCTTTTTCGGCTCCGTGGCAAGGCGAATGAATTCGCCCCTACGGGGTGGATTTATTCATTGGTCAGGCTTCGGTTTAGAAAATCCAGGTTGGGTGTGCCACTGCGATAGACAATACGCATAATCCCGGCGTTCTTGACCACCACCCGGTACATTGCAGCCGGATCGAGCGCCAGCACCTCCGCCAGGATGGCGCGCATCACCCCGGCGTGCGCGATGACAAGCACATGATCTGTGGATTCGTCGGCTACCATTCCTTGCCAGGCAGACCGCACGCGACCGATAAAATCAGCGAGCGGTTCAGCGCCCGGCGGGCGCTGATTGACCGGATCCTGGTAAAAACGTTCAAAAGCCAGCGCATCCTCTGCAATCAACTCCGCCTTGGTTTTGCCTTCCCAGCTGCCAAAACCCACCTCGCGAAAATCATCGACCACCCGCAGAGGAATATCACGTGAGCGCGCCAGCTCGTCGGCAAATTCCCGGCAACGACGCATCGGGGATGTCATCACTTTCCCCCACGCAGCACCAGCGGCAATGGCATCACGCATCTGCTGCCAGCCCTTTTCACTGAGCGGATCATCAATGCCATGGCCACGATACCTCGCGCCGCCAACGGGTTCCCCGTGGCGAATGACATCGACGATCAGGTTTGGGTTATTCATGTTTTTCACCGTTGACATTGAGAAAACCACCCTCAAGGCTTATAGAACACACATGTTTCGGCCGCACATTGTTCATTCCCCTTCACACGCGCCGCTGACGGGTGCGACTGGAGGGGGCAACCGGCCATGGATGGCCGGTTGAAGCTTGCGCGGCAGGAAGCCGCTCAAGCTGACCCCGGAAGGCGTGCCCGGCAGCGGAATCAAGCGTGTGTGGGGCGTCCTTTTTTGGGTTCCGTTTTTTGGACGAGCAAAAAATGGAACTCGCGCTATTCGAGAATGCTTTGCTAGAATCGTATATTTGTTGAGCGCGAAAGCGATACCACTCCCATCAGGCAAAACCAAGTTCCGAAAAAAGGGCCCTCAACTCAAAAATACGCTTCATCGCTCAACAGCGCACACCGGCAGTGCGCATCAAGATTCACCTGCATCTACATATAATCAGGCTGCTTTCTCTACCGCCCGACGCAACCGCGCAATCCCCTCTTCAAGCAGTACACGAGGGCAGGCAAAATTGAAGCGCACAAAGCCTTTCCCTTCAGGCCCGAATTCCAGGCCGCAGGAAAACCCCAGCCCGTGCTTTTCGAAATATTGCTGCGGGCGCTCAATGCCCAGCGCACGAACATCCAGCCAGGCCAGATAAGTTGCCTCGAGTTTCGTCATCTCGATACCCGGCATTGTCTCTATGGCATTTTTCAGGAGCGCATGATTTTCCCGCAGTACCTCCAGTAATGCCTGCTGCCATTCCCAACCATCCCGGTAGGCGGCCTCGGCTGCCACATAGGAGGTGGCCGGCACCATAGGCACAACACCTTGCAGCGCGCGGATAAACCGTTTCCTGAGTTGAGGATTGTCGATCACTGCGAACGAGCAATTCATGCCGGCAAGGTTGAACGTCTTGCTCGGCGACATCAGTGTGACGATTCGGTCAGAATATTGCGGACAGACTTTTGCCGTGGGGATATGCTGACGGCTACGATCGAGTACCAGGCTGCAATGAATTTCATCGGAGACAATGATCATGTCGTGATCGGCAGCGAACATGCACAGCCGCGCCAGCTCTTTAGCCGAAAAAACCTTGCCAACCGGATTGTGCGGAGAACAGAGCAACAACAATCTGGAACGTGGCGTTACCGCTTTTTCCAGTGCATCGAAGTCCAGCGACCAACGACCTTGTTCCTCAAGCAATGGCACGGTTACCAGGCGCTTTCGCGCAGGCTGAACGACGCTGAGGAAATGGTGATAGATCGGCGGAAAGACAATGGCCTCATCACCATCCTTGCCAAATGCCCGGCAGCTGGCCGCTAGCCCAGGAACGACACCTGGCAGCCACACCAGCCAGTCAGGGTCAATGGCCCATTCGAATTCCCGTTGCAAGGCATCGACAATGGCCGGCGCCAGACCCGCCGGTGCAGTGGCATAGCCGAACACGGGATGATCGAGACGTTTGTGCACAGCCTCGACAATGGCTGGCGCTACCGCAAAATCCATGTCCGCCACCCAGAATGGCAGAATGTCACGGCCACGGTATTTATCCCATTTGAAGCTGCCGGTGTTGCGGCGTTCGATGACGCTGGAAAAATCGAACACGTCTCTACAGCGCCGGATTGGCTGCGTCGAAACTATCCTTGATACGATTGAAGTCATCGACCAGCGCAGCGACGACTTCAGCATCATAGGGCTGCAAACCACTCAACAACATCTTCTTCTTGCCCTGTCCCACCTTGACGCCATCCGACATCAGGTCGAACAGCAGAAAGACTTCACCCCGCTTGCCGCTGACGTCGATCGTCGCATCGGAAAATTCGAGATCGAGAGAGTCCAGATCGATCCGGTCGAGTGAGATTTCCATGCGCTCGTAAATTACCATCGGTCGTTTCGGATTGATCATCACTTGCTTCTTTTCCAGCAGCGGCACCAGGATATGCGGGAACGTTTTGCCGGAAAACTCGACATAGTTGTAGATCAGATCGTGTAGCAGGGCTTCATCATGTGATACATCACCATCACATTCGGCCAGCAAGTAGCCCTTGCCGGCATCATCCATCAGCGCACACTGCCCGGTTTCTGGCGAAGTGATATGCAATGTCACCCCATCGGTGACCATGCCGGAAAATTGAAACGCCATGCGCTGGTGCAATCCCTTCTCCGCGACGACGACAGCAAACAACAGGTCGCCGGGCACGCAGAATCGTTTTGCGGCCACATCGTGCAACGGATTGAAGTCTCCCGCCACCGCCTTGGCAAAGCGGCTGGCCTGCTCGCGGGTAAACGCGATGCCATCGCCATCACGCAGATAGTATTGTTCCAGCAACATAGCATTCTCTCGGGTTGTGGCACGCTGACGGCAGCGCACGAAAAAACAGAGCGGGGTATTATACGCAATCGTCGATCCAGACAAGGATACCCCTCAAATGGCACGCATTCTCTGCTGCGGCATCGTGACGCTCGACGTGATCAACCACGTACCCCATTACCCCGCCGAAGATGAAGAATTGCGCGCAACAGCGCATGAACGCCGCAACGGTGGCAATGCCGCCAATACCGCCCGGGTGCTGGCGCAACATGGCTATGAGGTCACGCTGGCCAGCACAGTAGCCGACGACGCACACGGCGACTGGCTGCTCGACGAACTGACGCGAGCCGGGGTCAACACCAGGCACTGCCTGCGGCTGTCGGGTGCAACACCCACCTCCTATATTATGCTCAATAAGCACAATGGCTCACGCACCATTGTTCACTACCGTGATCTCGATGAACTGCCCGCCAGCGAGATTCAGCAGGCTATCGATGAGCGGTTCGACTGGCTTCATTTCGAGGGGCGCAATGTCATGGCACTAGGAAAAGCATTGATGCGACGGCCGCCGGATCGCCAACAGCACATCTCCATCGAAGCGGAAAAACCCCGCGATGGCCTGGAATCACTGTTCCCGTTCGCCGATATCGTCATGCTCTCACGCCCATGGGCTGAAGCAGCTGGCCATGATCATCCTCGCAGTCTGTTGCAAGCACTCGCGCAACAATACCCGCAACAGCGTTTCACCTGTACCTGGGGTCAGGACGGCGCCTGGTTCTGCGACCCAGGCAGCGATCCGACACATGTACCAGCGCTGCCTGTGTCACGAGTGGTCGACAGCATCGGCGCCGGTGACTGTTTCAATGCCGGCTTGATTCATGCACTGAGCACCGGTCGCACATTGGAAGATGCGGTGCACTATGCCACAGCACTGGCCGCAAAAAAGATATCGCAGCAAGGCATTGACGACCTGCTACCACTGACGAAATAGACGACCAACGGGATTCAGAGCTGTCGCCGGCGGCCGATAACCAAGGAGGCCATTGAAACATCACAGGACTGGACGCCCGTGCACCCAATCAATAATAACAACCCTGCCACTACCCAAGACAGCGACGATATCCAGCGAAAGATCCTGCATGAACACCTGGAGTTGATATTTCGTGGCGCCTGGCTCAACGCACTGGCGCTACTGCTGTCTTCCAGCGGCTATGTCTATGTGATGCAATCACACTACCCTCTGGATGCGCTGCTGACCTGGCTGGCTGTACTCCTCCTGACATCGCTATCACGCCTCGTTCTCGCGCGAAGCTATCTGCGCTATAAAACACCGCCAACCAATCCCAGCAAGTGGCTGTTCGCCTTCCGAGCGACTATCGTAGCCACCGCCTCGGTCTTCGGTAGCATCAGTCTTGTCTTCTGGAACGGCCAGATGGATTCCTACCAAGCATTTACTCTGGCGTTATTGATCGGAGTCGGTACTGGTGCACTGGTCACGCTGCAGGATTTCTTCTCCGGTGCCACGTTCCTTATCGCACTGATCCTACCAATGGCCATCCGCTCAGTACTCGGGAACGAGTCGATCCTGATCACCAGCGGAATGCTTGAACTACTACTACTCGGAACACTCATCGTATTTGGCCGCAAATACCACAACACACTGGTCTCGTCATTACAGCTACGCCATGAGAACAGCGAACTGCTCGCAAACCTACAGCGCGAGAAACAGCAACTCGACAACCGCCTTGGCCGCATCCTCAACGACAGCTCCAATGAAATCTACGTCGTCGATGCCCACACGCTACGTTTTCTTCAGGTCAACACCCGGGCGCTCTCCAGTCTGGGTTACGCAGCGGAGGACATGCTGGGGATGACACTACCGGAAATATTCGAAGAATTGACTGAAGACGGCATCCGCAAGCTGCTGACACCGATGATGCATCAGCAAAAGGATTTCACCTTCTATCGCGGCCGCCACATCCGCCACAATGGCAAAACCTATCCCGTCGAAGTTCGCTTTCATTTTCTCGCGGCAGGAAAACCCACCCATCATCGTCGCCACCGCACTCGATACCACTGAACGGAACGCCTATGAGGAGAAACTTCAGAAACAGGCGAATGAGGATCCGCTGACCCGGCTGCCCAACCGCCACTACATGACCCATCACATCGAGCGTGCCTTGCGCCGCTCCCAGCGTAATGACCGCCCAATGGCATTACTTTTCCTTGACCTCGACAACTTCAAGAGCATCAACGATAGCCTTGGCCACAGCGCCGGCGATGAACTGCTGCGAGAAGCCGCCGCAAGAATCCAATCCGTGTTGCGCAAGACCGACAGCGCCGCTCGACTGGGCGGCGATGAATTTCTCGTGTTACTGGAAGATATCGACTCACCAGAAGAGGCCGGGGCAATCGCGGAACGACTGGTGAGCGAGTTTCTACGCCTCTTCGATGTCGCTGGCAGGCGCGTCCACTCTACCACCAGCGTCGGTATCAGCATCTATCCCGGCGACGGAGATAATGTCGAAACGCTGATGCAAAGCGCCGACACAGCGATGTACCAGGCCAAGCAAATGGGCCGCAGCGGTTATCAGTTCTTCTCCGAGGAGATGCGGATCGTGGCCGAGGAACAAATGATCATTGCCAGCCATCTCAGTCGCGCATTGAACAACGACGAAATCAGCCTGGTTTACCAACCCATTATCGAACTCCATCCGGGAGGAGAACACATCGTCGGCGCCGAAGCACTGGTGCGCTGGAACAGCGACGAGCTGGGGCGGGTCGCTCCCGATCGATTTATTCCGATTGCAGAAAGTCTTGGCCTAATTCAAGATATCGGCCAATATGTACTCAACGAAGCCTGTCGTGAGGCCGCTATGTGGCCACAAATCGATGAAAGAAACGCCTTCGTCTCAGTCAATGTCTCATCACGCCAGTTCCGAAACGGCGACCTTCTCGACTGTGTCGATGCAGCATTGGAGAGCAGCAGCCTGACCACGGATGCGCTGAAACTGGAAATTACCGAAAGCCTGCTGATTCAGGATTCGCAAAATCCATTGCGGATACTCAACGCCCTGCGTGAGCGTGGCATACTGCTGGCACTAGACGATTTTGGCACCGGATACTCCTCCCTCAGTTATCTGAAAAAATTCCCGCTACAACTGTTGAAGATCGATCGCGCCTTCATCAACGACATCGGACGCGACGCCAGCGACGAAGTACTGGTCAGCGCCATAATTGCAATGGCAAAAAGCCTGAGTCTCGATATCGTCGCCGAGGGGGTTGAGACAGAGAGCCAGCTGAGATTTCTTCGCGAACGCGGTGTTGAATTGATCCAAGGCTACTATTTCAGCCCACCCATCAGCGGCGAAGAATTCAGGGCGCTATTGGAAAAGCAGCAGCGGCAAACACTCAAGGTGGTCGGGGCATAACCCGAAGCGGCATCAACGCCCCACATCTGAACGAGACATTTTCCTGATTACAGCCTGCGCTGGCCGCCCTACGCTACTCTTTTCCCCATGCTGTATGCTCACGGATCATGAAAGTATTCCTCAGTCACGCCAGCGAAGACAAGGCGCAGGTACGCAAGATCCGCGACTGCCTGCCGCGGCATGTCCAGGTCTGGCTCGACGAGGATGAACTCGACCTTGGTGCCCGCTTCCCGCGGATGATCGAAAAAGCTATTCACGAAGAGAGCGACTTCGTACTGGTCTTTCTCAGCCATCATGCAATGCAGTCAGACTGGGTAAGCCGGGAATTCACCTGGGCGCTGGAACGCGAACAGAAACTACAGCGAATTTTCGTACTGCCAATCTTACTCGACGATATTCGCGCTGAAATCGAACATGGACCTTTAGCCGATCGCCTCTACCTCACCGCCTTCGACCACTCCGCAACAGGACTGGAAAACACCGCAAGAGAGATCAGCAAAAACCTGTTCGCCCAGATCAGTCGCCACTTCAACACACCCACCGCCGATGCACCAGCCGATTTTCTCGCCGATTTGAATCGCGATCTCACTGCCTACAAGGAAATTGCCTACAAGCTGCATGCGGCCATGGGGGATAGCGTGAAAGTGCTGGCCACGAATGCCAAAGCCTTCAACCTGATTGCCGCAACCGTCGATGAATACAATGCCTATTCCACCGATTTCATACAACGATTACCGGCGCACTGCCGCAAGGTAAAAGCGCACTGGGGACGCAACCTCGGCGAGGACTGCTGTGAACTGATCGGCTTCATCGAAAAAGAGGTATATCGTGGCCAGATATACGCACTGAACGACGTGCGTGAAGCGTTGAATTTCTATGCAGGTTCGGATGCGCTGAGCTTCGATGAGATCAGGAAACTCGATGCTGCCAAAAAGGTTGCACTGGAAAAGGTGGACAATGCACTGCATGAGATGACACGCCTTTCGGCGAGCCTGGTGGAGAGAATCGAGCGGGAATTGTGACACCAGCTACTGTAACCGGCGGCAACCCGATCATCGCAAAAATCCCCTCACCCCGCTGCACAGCTTGGCTCAGCCATCTGCCGCTGCAGCAGAATTTCTTCTTTCCCCAAGCGCAGGCGTATTCCAGACGCGCCCTCAAACGTGCCAGAATAGGTTTTTGCACCTGCCGCACGCTGAACAGCCAGCGATTTGATCGATGCGATAACGCCATTGTCGATATCAGCGGCAATAAATTCGCCAAGAACAGGCGTGACAGCACCCACCTTCAGCTCACAACCTGAAAAAACCGTTCCGACCACCTGATCGAAGCGAAACACCTGTTTGCCATCATTCACGTTGACCCATGATCCAGCATCGAGGTTCACCGGAAAATTCCGCAACAGTCGGCGCCCATCATCGAGTATGAGCGTACTTTCGTTGTCGAAGTCTGCCTTGAAACAGACTTTCCCTGTCGCGGGTACAAATGCTGTCATATTGCGTTCTGCCACCAGGCCAGTAAATTGCGGGCAGATCTTGCTGAGATCGTCGACATCAGTGGTTCCTGTGACCTCGAATTCCGTGTCGTAGAATTGATCCCAAGCCGGACCGATCTGGATATTGATCACCTGACTGCGCTGTCCACGCTCAAGCTGCGGTGTGGAAGGGTCGGTATCGAGTGTGAAATCACCACCGATTGGGGCAATATAGCCGATGGATGCCAGTGCCGCGGTTTCTGCACCACAACCCGGCAAGCTGGCAACGACCGCGGCAAGCAGCAGCATGCGAAACATCCCAATCCTCCTGATAATTTTCTGCCGGTGGGCAATATGATTTCTTATCTCCGCTCTTTGTAACCTATAGTTCAGATACCCGCTAACAGCAAGCTGCGATCAGACCTCTCGATATTGCAACCGGTCACCAATCCAGCGCTGGATGAGCGGATCGACCTTTTCCGGATACTGCGAAACAATCCGTTGCGCAGCGTTGCCAACGGCCGGAATCAGGCTACTGTCACGAATGATGTCTGCGACCCGAAATTGCATCAGGCCGGTCTGACGAACCCCCAGGATTTCACCGGGACCGCGAAGTTCGAGGTCGATCTGGGCGATGGCAAAACCGTCGCTGGTTTCGCGCATCGCCTTGATACGGCGGCGGCCACTTTGCGACAACGGTGCCTGATATAGCAGCACGCAGCTGCTCTTGCCGCTGCCGCGCCCCACCCTGCCGCGCAGTTGATGCAGTTGTGACAGCCCCAGGCGCTCGGCATTTTCGATGATCATCAGTGTGGCATTGGGTACGTCCACGCCCACTTCGATGACCGTTGTCGCCACCAGCAAATGCAGCTCGCCAGCTTTGAAGGCAGTCATGACTTGTTCTTTTTCGGCGTGCTTCATGCGCCCATGCACCAGGCCGACATTGAGATCGGGCAGCGCCTCTTGCAGGCCAGCATGGGTGACTTCGGCGGCCTCACACTGCAACGCATCTGATTCTTCCACCAGTGTGCAAACCCAGTAACACTGCTGCCCTGCCCGGCAGGCATTGGCGACGCGCTCGACCACATCGGCACGACGGTCGTTCGGCAGTGCCACCGTCGTCACGGGCTTTCGGCCCGGCGGCAGCTCGTCGATAATCGACAGATCGAGATCGGTGTAGGCGGTCTGCGCCAGGGTGCGGGGAATCGGCGTGGCGGTCATGATGAGCTGGTGGGGCGCGCTACCGGCTGACGCCCCTTTTTCCCGCAGCGCCATGCGCTGATGCACACCAAAACGATGCTGCTCATCGACGACAACCAAGGCGAGGCGCTGAAACTCGATATCATCTTGAAACAGCGCATGGGTGCCTACCGCCAGCTGCGCTTGCCCGGCGGCAATCAAGGCGCGCATTTCTCGGCGTTGCGCCGCTTTCTGCTTGCCGGAAATCCACGCGACGGTCAGACCCATTGGCTCGAACCATTGGGAAAAATTTCGATAGTGCTGCTCCGCCAGAATTTCCGTCGGCGCCATCACGGCTGCCTGAAACCCGGCTTCGACAGCCTGCAAACAGGCCAATGCCCCCACCACGGTTTTGCCACTGCCAACATCGCCCTGCACCAGCCGCATCATCGGCTGGCCTTGCCGCAGATCATTTTCAATCTCGCCAACGACACGCTGTTGCGCGGCGGTCAGGTCGAATGGCAATGCATCCAGGAACCGGCGCGCAAGTTCGCCCTTGGGCAGCAAAGCATGCGCACGGTGTTGTTTGGCGCTGGCTCGTATTTTCAACAGACTGAGCTGATGGGCCAGCAGCTCCTCGAATGCCAGCCGCTGCTGGGCCGGGTGCATGCCCTCGCGCAACAGTTCGAGCTGTGCCTCGGGCGGTGGGCGATGCAGATAGAGCAGCGCATCGGCCAGTGCTGGCTGATTGCCCGTAAGGAGTTCCGGCGGCAGTAATTCTGCAACAATCTCAACATGATTGAGCGCCTGATCAACCAGACGGCGCAAGGTGGTCTGGCCCACACCATCAGTGGCGGGATAGACCGGCGTCAGATATTCCTCGACCTCCGCGCCATCAGCCGTTGGATTCACACGATATTCGGGGTGCACCATTTCCGGGCTTCCGGCAATAATACGCGCCTCACCAAAACAACGGATCAACGCACCAGCGCGTAACCCCTGACGCTGTTTTTCACTGAAATGAAAAAAGCGCAACAAGATCGAACCGGAACCATCCGCAACCCGCACCAGCATCATCCGACGGCGGCGAAAGACCACCTCGGTACGTTCTATTTCGCCCTGGATAACGACTTCCATGCCATCCTGCAACGTCCCGATCGGATAGATCCGGGTGCGATCCTGATAGCGCAGCGGCAGGTGAAACAACAAATCGGCAACTGTCTTCAGGCCCAGCTTGTTCAGCTTTTCCTGCAGGCCGGGGCCAACACCCTTGAGCATCAGCAACGGGCTCGACAGCGTGATTTCATCCCCCGCCATCGATTACGCCGCCGCAGCCGCGAAGGCGACGCGTTTGCGGTGCAATAAAAAAGCGAAAATCAGCAGCAGCACCAGGGCAGCCAGATGCAGCATCCGGTCGAGCGGCCACAGCAGTACCAGGGCGAGCATCACCATCAGCAGCCGTTGGGGCAACGACAATCTGACCACCTGCCACCCCTTGAGCGCAGCAACAAACGCATACAGGCCCGCCAATGCAAACAGGCCGGTTTCAAGCGCCTGCAACCAATCGCCTGTTACCAGCGGCGTATAGGCAAACAGCAACGGGATGATATACAGTGACTTGGCCACCATCCACGAGGTAAAGCCAGTTGCCATCGGTGGCGTGCGGGCGATCGCAGCGGCGGTAAAGGCGCAGAGGCAGACTGGCGGCGTGACATTGGAATCTTGCGACAACCAGAAAATAATCAGATGCGCTGCCAACAGGGTCATTGTCAACTGCGCTTCATCGATCAGCAGTGGTTGCAACAACGACAGTGTTTCGGCCGGCAGCTTGGCGATCAACTCGTTGGCCTGCGCCAGCGACAAATTGTCGAGCAACGGCAGCACTTCCGGCGAGGCGAGCATGAAAATCGCCCTAGCTTCCTCCGGCAGATTCCCCACCGCCAATGCCTGCGCCAATTCGGCATTCGCCATCAGCAGATAAAGTGCAGGCGCCGAGAGCGTCGCCAATACGATATATGATGCGGTGACCGGCAGCCCCATGCCCAATACCAGCGATGCCACCGCCACCAGCAGTATCGCAATCAGCAATGAGCCGCCTGCCCATTCACTGATCATCAAAGAAAAGGTATTGCCAATGCCTGCGGTGGCGATCACATTGACAATCAGCCCCACGGCACACAGCAGAATTGCCGTCATTACCATATTGCGCGAGCCCAGCGCCAGCGCATCGAAAATGGCGCGCACGCCCATTTTCGTTGGCGTAAACCAGGAGCTGATGACCACGGCAGCGATGGCGATCACGCCCGCATAGACCGGCGTAAAACCACTCACCAGCAAACAGACCAATAACCCGACCGGGAGAATGAATGACAGCCCCTCGCGAAATATCAGCGGCAGCAAAGGCTCCGCACCGTCAGTGTAAACCTCCATCCCCTGCTTGAAGGCCTCGAAGCGGACATAGAAAGCGAGCGAGAAAAAATAGAGCACGGCAGGAAGCAAACTTACCGCGACAATCGTGGCATAGGGAATTTCGGTATAGCTGGCCATGACAAAAGCCCCTGCACCCATGATCGGCGGCATCAGCTGCCCGCCAGTGGAAGCAGCGGCCTCTACCGCTGCCGCAAACTTGGGCGGAAATCCCGCCTGCTTCATCATTGGAATGGTGATAACCCCCGTCGAAGCGGTATTGGCAATTGCTGAACCGGAAATGGTGCCGGTCAGGCCGGAAGCGAGCACAGCGACAATACCCGGCCCACCAATCAACCGGCCCGCCACGGCGCGTGACAGATGGACGACAAAATCACCCGCACCAGAGCGCAACAAAAAGGCACCGAAAATAATAAACACGATGACAAAGGTGGCTGAAATACGGGCAATGCTGCCAAACAGTGCATCGTCACCATAGATGCTGCGAAACAGCATTGTTTCCACACGCAGCCCACCAAAACTGAAAACGCCAGAAATCAACGCCCCCCACCAGGTGATGTAGCTGAGGGAGATGACAATCAGAAGCGGAATAATCCAGCCCGTGGCACGCCGGGTATATTCGATGGCGCCCAGAATAACGACGATGCCGGCAATCCAGTCAGGCAAGATCAGCGTGACACCGCGATCATAAATCGCATCGGCTGCCCAGATCAGATAAACGGCACTTACAGCCACCAGCAACGCAAAAGCGATATCCAACCGTCTTAGCACGGAAAAATGAGACAACGGATAGATCAGGGCACACATCAGGACAAAGCCGGCAAAGTGCAGAATATTCTGCACCTGCACATCGACATTGCCAAAGCTGTTGAACCAGAGATGTGCAGCCGCAATCACGACACCAAGCACATAGACCGCGCGATTGGCACGAACGGAATCGACTTCGGTCTGGATACTCGGTGGGATGCGGTTCCAGGCGGAATCAGCCTTAGCCATTGAACAGTTCAGGTTATTGCCACGGTGGGCGGAGACCACATTCCAGCCCACCGCGGCAGGTGACGGTTACTGTGCGTTGTCGGCGACCATTTTCTTGATGAGCAGGTGATCAGGAATCTTGATACCGGCTTCCTGATAATACTTGGCGGCACCTGGGTGCAATGGCACCGGCAAACCGGCCAGCGCCTTTTCCAGCGCCATCGCCTTGGTTGCCTTATGGATAGCCTGCAGGAAAGGAAGGTTTTCGTAAATATTCTTGGTCAGCAGATAAACGAACTCTTCCGGCACATCTTCGTGTACCGCAAGAAAATTCGGCTGTGCGATCGTGTTCCAGTCCTGCTTCAGCCCCGGATAAGTGCCAGCCTTGATCACATAGGGCGTCCACAGCCCCAGGCCACCATCCGCCTTTTTCGCTTGTTCCGGCGTCATCTGCAACGGCGCAACCGAATCGCCGGCAGCAGCAAACAGCTTGGTGACAGCCCCTGTCGGCACACCGGCCGGCGTATTCATGCCATCGACACGGCCATCCTGCAATGCTTCGGCTGAGGGGCCGTAACCGGCGTGCATCAGTTTGAAATCCTTGTCGATGTCATAACCAAGGTTAGAGAGAATCTTGCGGTTCGAGCCGAGCGTGCCGGAATTCTTCTTTCCCAGTGCCAGTGTTTTACCGCGCAGATTCTCCAGATCGGAAATATCACCGTTCTTGGCATACGCCTTCTTGACGATGAACTGCTCAACGTTCTGCCACAACATGGTCACCGAACGCAGATGCTTCTGCGGGCCTGACTTTTCGATCGGCCCGGTGCCATTCCAGGCATAGGAGCCGTACAATCCCTGAAGAATCGCAAAATCCGCCTCGCGCTCGCGCAGCAGTTTGACGTTTTCACCTGAACCCGCCGAATTGATCGCCGACATGCTCATCTTGTGCTTCGGCTGAATCTTCACCTTTGTCAGCGTGGCAATCGCAACGCCCACAGGATAGTAAGTACCTCCGGTGCTGGCGGTTGCCAGAATAAAGCTGTCTTTTGCCTGTGCAACGCTGGTAGCGGCCATCAGTGTAGCGACCACTGCCATACTACCCAGCTTCGTCATCATGTTTCTCATCATTTCTGCGATCCTCGTAGTGATTATTGGGCCAGCGCCAGTTTACCCCCGTTGAGCGCAGACAGGAAACAGGAAGCGGGCGCGCGCAATACGGCTGCGGTAGTGAAAATCTGCGGCAAAACACATAAACTCGTCTTTCCCTTACTCGGCATCTGCAAGCATGGAGAAAAACGACAAGAACCGCACCATTGCCCTGGCGGCAGTCTTTCAGGCCAGCGCGCTGGTTCGCAAGCTCGCGGTCGAGGGCAGCGCCGACGAAGACGATCGCCGGGCAATCATCGCCAGCCTGTTTCAGGACGATGTGAACAGTATCGATGAGGTCTATGGCGGGCTACCGAAGCTCCGCTCCGGCTTTACACTGCTTTCCGGGCTACTGAGCAATCCCAGCACAAGCCCCGAAACCGTCGACATCACCCGCTATGCCATCGGCCTGTTGCACCTCGAAGCTCAGCTGCGCAAGCAACCCGCCATGGGCGAGAAGATCCTCAAGGGCATCGAGGACGCCGAACGCCAGCGGGCATATTTCGATGATGTTTTGCATCCAAGCGTGATCGGCAAACTGGCCGATACCTACCAGGATACGATCAGCACGCTCGGGCCGCGTATCATGGTCAAAGGCGAACAGGAGCACCTTGGCGACCCCGACACTGCCGCCAACATTCGCGCCACCCTGCTTGGCGGCATCCGCGCTGCCGTGCTGTGGCAGCAGGCGGGCGGTAGCAAATTCAAATTGATGTTGCGGCGCCGCAAGATGGTTGAAGCGGCACGTTACTTCCTCAACCACTGCTGAAGCAACCAGGGGCATGACCACATGAACGCAAAAATCGGCATCGTCACCACTTCGGATCGCGCCACGGCCGGCGTTTATGAAGACCTGTCCGGCCAGGCCATTATCGATACGTTGAAGGAATACCTGAATTCACCCTGGGAGCCGGTTTACCAGGTGATTCCCGACGATCAGCCCACCATCGAAGCAACGCTGCGGACAATGATCGATGAACAAGACTGCTGCCTGGTCGTGACCACCGGCGGCACCGGCCCTGCATTGCGAGATGTCACGCCCGAGGCGACCGAAGCCGTTTGCGACAAAATGATGCCGGGCTTCGGCGAGCTGATGCGCCAAGTCAGCCTGCAATATGTTCCCACTGCGATTCTGTCGCGCCAGACGGCCGGCATTCGCGGCAAGGCGCTGATCATCAACCTGCCCGGCAAGCCGAAATCCATTCGTGAATGTCTCGACGCCGTTTTTCCCGCTGTGCCCTACTGTATCGATCTGCTCGAAGGCCCCTATCTGGAAACAGACGAAACCGTCATCAAGGCGTTTCGCCCCAAGGGGAAATAGCCTCCCCACCTCCCGCCCCATCCATATTCACTTTCTCTCCCAGATAATACTTTGTCAGGATTCAGCGCTTGCCCCGGTCTCTTCCCCGAGCGCTGAAGATTCGCAGAATCCCTGCACCCCCACCGCCGCTGCTCCCGTAGTGATTACCGGGAGTGATGGCATACCCGATCGGGATGCCGGGGCTGATATCAGCCTCATTATCATTCCATTTTTTTATCTTTTGGAGTTACCCAATGAAAACAACCGATATTCTGTTGAATTCCGCTATTGCCAGCATCGTCACGATGGGGCTGTTTGCCGCGCCTGCCATGGCCGGCAAGCCAGGCATGGAAAAATGTGCTGGCATTGCTGCGGCTGGCAAGAACGACTGCGGCACATCGAAACATGCCTGCGCAGGCCAGGCCGCCACTGACAACGATCCAGAAGAGTGGGTCTATGTACCTGTTGGCACCTGCGAGAAAATCGCCGGCGGCAAGGTCGTCAGCAAGAAAAAATAGCGGTCGCTCGCCGTTGAATATGATGGAAGCATATTCAACGCGCCTGATTTCATGCCATGAAAAGTCCGTGCCTGGGTAAAAAACGGGCGCTTCACGTTCCCTCCTTTCAGGGTAGCAATACCCGATCAGAAGGTCCGAATTCCACCCGACACGGCACTGTTGCGGGGACTGTTGTGCCCCGCTGTTTTTCCCAACAACGGAATCAACCAATAACAACAATCCGTCCCGGAGGTGAACCACCATGAACGCACTCTGCCGCCTCAACACCCTGCTGAATACATTGCTGGATCTTATTGCACCGGTTATCGACCTCACCGCTCGCTTTTGGGTGGGTTGGGTATTTTTGAAATCCGGACTGGTCAAAATCCAGAGCTGGGAAAGTACCGTCATGCTGTTTCAGTACGAATACAACGTACCACTATTACCGCCCCAGCTCGCGGCAATCATGGGCACGGTAACAGAACTCGTTTTCCCTGCATTGCTGATACTCGGCCTTTTCGGGCGCGCCCCGGCGGTCATCCTTTTCTTTTTCAATATCGTCGCCGTTCTTTCATACCCCGACATCTCCCCCGCCGGCGTCAACCAGCATATAGTCTGGGGCATTATCCTCGCGATGCTCGCCGTACACGGCAATGGCAAACTGTCGCTGGACAGCCTGTTTTTCCGCTGCAAACCGGCATCACAAAACACCGCGGCCTGATGCTGCCTCGACACGACCGAGAGAAGCGCTTTGAAGCCTTGGTGCATGCCTACACCAAAGACCTCTATCGCTGGGGTCATAGTCTGTGTCACGACCCGGTGCTGACAGAAGACCTGGTGCAGGAAACATTTGCCCGGGCCTGGAAGAATCGTAACTACTCAGCGCAAAAAAACCATAAAAAAAGCTTGACAGGGTTTTTGCGTATTTTTCCTGCTTTTTCGGCAATCCAGGGATTAGCTTCAAACCCCTGCCTCAGAAGCATCATCATTCTAT